>Ga0209589_1007168_pt1 | contig 18072 bp, 6 predicted proteins | sample CowpeawhiteBW_FD_187525 | JGI IMG/M metagenome (GOLD analysis project Ga0209589, IMG submission 187525) | Root nodule microbial communities of legume samples collected from California USA - Cow pea white BW (SPAdes) (version 2) | ecosystem: Host-associated > Plants > Roots > Nodule | place: USA...
GGAGTAATTTAATCTATAAATATAATAAAAATTATTTTAATATGTATATATAAGTTGTAATTAAGCTTAATTACTAATTTGGTATCAAATTAGAGAGGACAAAATTGAATCATTTTAAAAAATTGGGAGACTAAATTGAATCAAAATTTTAAATAGAGGGACTAAATTGAAAACAACCAATATTAGCTTGACACGTGGCACAATTGTGACCTGCCACGTGGTAGTACATTCTTTTAAATAAAAAAATCTCAAATTGACACGTGTCACAACCACAAGGTGACACGTGGCAGTTTATTTTTTAAAAAAAAATTTAAAAATTTAAAAAAATTAAAAAAAAATATTTAAAAAAAATTAAAAAAAAATTGAAAATTTCACAAAATGACATGTGGCAGGTCAAGGAGACGGTGTTAAAGTTGACTTAACGGCAGGGACCAAATTGAACCTTTTAAAGAATTAGAGGACCAAATTGAACAAAAAAATAATAAGGGGACCAAAATGAACCAACCCAACAAATTAGGACACCAAAATCATAATTAAGCCTATATAAAACAATAAAGGGGATGCCTCTTTTTGTATCCACATTTCATAGTACCCATTTTACCCTTAGTTATTTTAAAAATTAATTATTTTATAAATAATTTACTTTTCATCATTGTACAAATCTCTTTTGTTTTAAATTTTAATTTTACATATCTTTTTTTTTCTAATTTTATATTTAACAACTATTTTAAAAATTATATATTTATTATTAATTTTAAATTTCTTAAAAATTAAAAAATGCGAATACGGGCGTTGTCGCGTCTGTGTGTTCGCTAATATATATATATATATATATATATATATATATATATATATATATATATTAAGGTAATAAAAATGCAACATGTGAAATATCGACATTATGGGCAGCTTAATTTTTTAAAATAAAAGTATATAAAATAATTTTAATCTTTTTATTTATTTTATAAGTAATTGTTTATTATAAATAATTATTTTAATTTAAAAAGTGATTAATTTTCTTTTAAAAGAAACAAGACAATCAAAGATAAAATTTGTAGGTTAATTATTTTAATTTAGAAAACAGTTAGTATGGATAAAGTTGAAAAATAAAATATGTAAAAAAAGAAAAGTGAATATCCGGTGCATAGATAGATTAATAGGTCAATTACTTAAAATGTAACTTATTATTATTTTTATATAATTAATTACGGTTATAATCTATACTATTATATTATATAAAGAAATCTCTTTTAGTGTACATATTCTGTTTCAAATTTTATCCTTTAAATACATTTTTAAATAGAAATAATTAATTTATCTATTTTATCATTTAAATGACTTTTTTTTAATTTAACAGCTCCTTTTCAATTTCATATTTCTTTTTTAAATTTAACTATTTTTTAAAATTAAAATAATTATTATAATAAAAAATTTATCTAAAAGAATTCAATCATATCTTAATACAACTACTTAATCGTTTTATGTTAAGTTATTTTTAGACTATCTTAATGTAGTCACATGTTCTTGATTGACTATTATAAACATATCTCACATTATAAACCTCAACCTCGTATCCTGTGTCCGACAATAGTCAAACTTAGGTGTGCATATATTTTCACTAATAAATTTAATATGAATATATATTTTTTAGTATATTAACAACCAAATAATATATTGTGTTAACAAATAGTTTCATTTCACCTAATTAGTTTATAATTAATTACATGACTAACAAATATGGGATAAATTTATGTCTATAACAAAATATACGTTATTATAGAATAAATAAATTTTTTACATCAAAGCATAACGGTAACTCAATTAATTAAAAAATATTTAAAAAATATATATTTTTCTTTTTTATCTGTATATAATCTATGGTTATAATATTTTAATATAAATATGTTTTTATGTCTTCTCGCATCGCTATTTTTTATTTTTTGGTGTTTTTAGAAAAAAAAAACGGTTAAAAACGTCATCATCTTTCTAAACTCCTTTATTTCATTCTCTCAAACTTTTCTTTAAAATACTAATACCATTTTACTTTTTTTAGTTCAGTAGGAAGCCAATTTGTAAAGGAAAATATTAGGACATTTTGAATTAATTATAATTTGTCTTAAAGTAAGTTTTTTATTGTTGAATATTTATTTTTTTTCTTTTTCTCTTGTTTTTCATGTGAGGTAAGAGCTCATTAGATCAATATATGCTAGTTTAAGTTTATTCGAAGTAGGTTAAGATTTTCATAACTTGCTTAGTCCTTCCGTTTCTTTCATTGAAAAATCCTTGGAATGAAGGTAAGGATAGTCAATATATTGACTTCATTTAAGTTTATTTGGAATTTTGTATAAGTTAAGGATAAGATAATATAATATATACTAATAACTTACTGAATTGGAAAGTCTACATGGCTAATCATAGAGTTTATTTTGTATATATGATCGAAAGGAAGAAAATAAGAAATAGTGGGGTGATAGAAAATAAGAAATAGTGGGGTGATAATGTCACTCAAAAACAAACATATTCTCCATGACCACCAAAGTTTATTCTTATGGCATCATGATATAAAAAATAAATAAAAAATAAAAAATAAAAAAAAAACCCTTATGACAAGAAGCGCCAGAAGAATGCAAATTGAAGAGTAAGAACAAGATGAATAGAAGATGTTCAAGAGTGTATATTTTGTCTTTCCTTTACATGAAGTAGCTTTTATACTTTCTTCAAAAGATTTTGATGTTAATAAGATCTTGCAGATATTTTCAATAATAACAAAGAAGCATACAATCAAATATAGACGTGAAATAAGTATTTGTTAACGTGTTTGTTAAGTATACATATTGTTTGTTCATAACTTTGTAGATAATGGCAAAAATACAAATAATAACAAGAAGATGAAATATAGTCACGAAGATTTTATTGTCTCTGTAGTATTTTGCAATCAAATTTATATTATTATGTATATTTCTTTTGAAATCACTTATTTTCATTGATAAGTAGATATACATTTAGGGTGAAAATATAATTTAATGTAATCAGCGGCACCTAGGAAATATATTTTTTACCTAATTCCTGGAAGAAGAATGACAAATATAATATAGAAATTGTGTCAAAAAAAGTTTAGCAAGAAAAAATACAATTAAATTTAAAATAAAATACTTAATGACATTTTAGCAAAGTCAAATTAATATAGCATTACCATGTGCTATCTGCCAACCTGTTAAAATATTGTTTTCAAATGTATAACAAGTTTTGTTGCTAGTTTTAGGACATTAAAAACTCTTTTTTATCCAAATTTATATTTGTGACATATTATTAATTTATATTCATTAATGTTTAATATATGGAAAGGAAGCAGTGATAATAATCTATGAAAGTGGTTTGAGATTTGTGGCATTTAGAAATTCATCACCAGTTACTTATTGCAATGAATAATTTATCAATACCCTGAGATTTACTTACTCAAATGAGTTTATTGCTCAAAAGCGGATCCTGAAACTATCGCCTTATACATTAGTTGTTTTATGGAACGATATAATAACTGGTGACAATATATACCAACAAACTTAATAGACAATAAAAAAAATGTTATCATCATAATCACCTTTGCAGTATATTGCAATAAGCAATTTAAAGTTTTTCCATATAAAAATATATTGAAAATTAAAGTTTTTCCACATAAAAATATATTGCAGTTACCAAAATAGTTTCAAAACCAAACTCAAATCCTTAAAGATTGTATTTTCTGGGCTACGAGTTGATATCTGCATCCTATCACATTTTTACCTGCACCCCATTATTTTCGATTTTATTATTTGGAAAAAATGACTGCTACTAATTTATCTATGGACCAGCTTTCTACGGTGCAGTAAATGCACCCTAACACACTAAACAGAGGAAATGAAATAAAAATAAGAGAAATAATTTAACATACTAAACTTTCATTGTTTATCTAAGAACATTTTTTTTTTCCTAAACGTGGGAGCAAATTAATTCTACAACTATTATTTTTAATTATTTAAAATTTAAACATATTAATATAATTGTTTGTTACTTTCATGTATTTTTTTGGAAATAATTTTATTCAAAACAAAACCAGACATTAAATTGAACAGCTTTTCTTACAGTTTTGTAATAACAATTTTGAAAGAGTAGTATGTAGAAATAAAGAAATGAAACTTAAATATAAAAAGAAAATGCCACGTGTATTTTGGAAGTATCCTAATGGAAACGTGGTATAAGTAAAACACATATCTAAGTCGGGTGGTGGAAAGAAGCAAAAACGAAAAAGTAATCACAGAAACCCTTTTGTATCCCTCATCATCATCATCTTCATCAGATAAAAGAGAAAAACTTAAGCAGTGCGCATTGAAAGGTGTGGTGGTTGAATGAAATGTCGCAGGTGAATGAGCACCACGCGCCCTCAACGCCAGGGAAATTGAAGCCAGAAAAATCCCCGTACATCCACCACCGCCTCCGCATCCACTCCTCACTCTCCAAGCTCACTCTCTGGTCCTCCTTCTTTCTCGCATTCATCCTTTTCCTCTTCATCCTCTCTCCGCCGTCTCCCTCCACCTCCCCCCGCCGCGCCCTTGGCGACTCCTGGGGCGGCTCCCACTGGGAGAAGCGCGTCGCCAAATCCGCGCGCCGCTCCTCCTCCTCTAGCCTCACTGTGCTCGTCACCGGCGCCGCGGGCTTCGTCGGCACGCACGTCTCCCTCGCCCTCAAGCGCCGCGGTGACGGCGTCCTCGGGCTCGACAACTTCAACCGCTACTACGACCCCAACCTCAAGCGCGCGCGCCAACGCCTCCTCGACCGCGCCGGCGTGTTCATCGTCGATGGCGACATCAACGACGCCGTGCTCCTCCGCAAGCTCTTCGACGTCGTACCCTTCACGCACGTCATGCACTTGGCCGCGCAGGCTGGGGTCCGCTACGCGATGCAGAACCCTGGATCCTACGTTCACAGCAACATCGCAGGCTTCGTGAACCTTCTAGAGGCCTGCAAAAACGCGAACCCGCAGCCCTCTGTGGTTTGGGCCTCGTCCAGCTCTGTCTACGGGCTCAATTCGAAGGTTCCTTTCTCAGAGAAGGACCGTACAGATCAACCGGCGAGTCTCTACGCGGCGACGAAGAAGGCTGGCGAGGAAATCGCTCACAGCTATAACCACATATATGGGCTTTCCATCACTGGACTTCGGTTCTTCACGGTTTATGGGCCGTGGGGTAGGCCCGACATGGCGTATTTTTTCTTCACGAAGGATATTCTCAAGGGAAAGCAGATTACCATATTTGAATCCCCCGATGGTGGAACTGTGGCGAGGGATTTCACCTACATTGACGATATTGTGAAGGGGTGTTTGGGGGCTTTGGATACGGCCAAGAAGAGTACTGGGAGTGGCGGGAAGAAGAAAGGGCCTGCGCAATTGAGGATTTTTAATTTGGGGAATACTTCCCCTGTGCCTGTGAGTGAGCTTGTTGCGATTTTGGAGAAGCTTCTCAAGGTGAAAGCGAAGAAGAAGGCGCTTCCGATGCCAACAAATGGAGATGTTAAGTTCACTCATGCCAATATTAGTTTGGCCTACAGGGACCTTGGATACAGGCCTACCACTGATTTGGAGACTGGCCTCAGGAAGTTTGTGAAGTGGTACCTTGAATTCTACTCCAAGAAGAGCTCTTGGTGAATGGTGATGTGATTCTTTTGCTTTGCTGCACAAGTCATTGTTCCCTGCCCCTATTCTTTTGGCGCCCTGTTGATGATTGTATTTGGGGGTTTACAGTTGTATTAGGGGTTTAGGGTGATCTACCATCATGTTCTGTTCTGTCCTGTCATTTTTCTTGTAATTTTGGGTTTTCTCATTTTCATTTGAATGCCTGCCTGCCTTTAGGTTAGCCATTTTGTACATTTTTTAGTTGAGACTCTAGAGATCGAATTCATATTTTACTTATTTGTGCTTATGGACTTGCTTTGCTTTGATTTTGGTTTAAACTACCTTTTTATTTGGTTGATGAATTGTCTGTGTTCTGCATGTAATGCTAATTCTTGTGGGTATTACATATGTTTGGTGCAGATTCTGGATGTTAGATGAGAGTGGTATTGTTGTAAATGTGCAGGTATAGACCTGTTTTAGTGACTCTGAATTATCAGGATTGTTGAACTGTCATTCAGAAGGCTATTTGATTTAACGTTCCTGCCATCTGTGGAGTCATTAACAACTGACGTATGAAATGGTATTGAAACCAAGATAAAATGACAAATGAATTTGGTCATGTATGACATTGTAGTCAGGTGGTTTGTGATGATATGCGAGGAAGTTTGATGGTTTCAATTTGAATCAAATGCTTCCTGACAAGTTTCTTTCATATTGTTCTGAGTTTAGTCTTTTATGAAGGATCAAGAGTAGGTTAAACTATGAACGCATTTAGAATCAGATACAGATGCTTTGTGACCTTAATCTTATCAGTTTCGACTATGTACCTCCTGGATTTCGAAATAAGCTTTTGTCAAGTGCATGTGCGAGTAAATTGACATTGCAATTGCGAGTTATTACAACCTACCGATGGATCGGTATGGTAGGTAGTGAGCTGCAGCGTTCGCTTTGACTTGCCGAATGCCCACATCAGGTAGTAATACCATGAGGGGTTACGATACGTGGTAGATCAAACTTCTTGCATTCAGAGAGACTTTTATTAACTTTATTTTGTACTATTTTTTAAACAGTTTGTTGAGTTCAAGGTAAGTAAAACTTCATTTGTCAGCTAGAGTTGATTTACGACAGGCTATCTTGCTGCAACTGTTGCGTAGTTGGCAGACAGTGATTGAAGAAGCTTCATACCGGTTAAGTTGGATTGTGATGAAGTCTTCATTCCTCATTTTAGGCGACTCAATGATGATTCTTCTAGAGATTAAACGAAAGCTTCTTTTCCTACAAGGATGGGTCATCGGGCCGCCTGTTGATCTCATTATCATGTGCCTTGTTGAGAGAGTTCAACTGCTCACATGATATTCTGCGAGTTAGGTGATTCTAACTCGCAATTCTCAGCCATTTTTATGCGAAGAGCGAAAGGAAAGAGGTGAAGTAATAATACCAGACCTTACCAATCGCTGACTGATACTGTTGTTCTTTATAGCACATCATGACTTGTGAATCTTGAAATTCCATTCATATAAGTAACGCATAATAAATTGTTAAGTTTTGTTCATTTTGTTAGCAGCTGGCTTACTCATCACACTCAATGGAGGGTCATGTTGTCTTTCTCTTTTGACAATTTCATTTCCTCATAATGACCTAAGTAAGCCAACTCCTTTCAACTTCGCGATTATGTTGATGCAATTTTCTTTTGAATAATTTTGATATTTTCTAACACTTAAAACATTTTCCCCCTATGATACTAGATTCTTGACTATCGAGTGGTTGGTTGAGTGACATGTTGGATGCTCTTTTAAGTAAGGAAAAATATATACACATAGTAAGAAAAGAACTGATTAGAAGAATTACTTTGTAATATTGTCGCTTACCAATTCGAAAATGTTTCATAAATGGTACCTACTGATCTACTAAAAAACTGATCTACGAACGATGCAATAGTTTACTTCAACTAAGATTTGTCCTCTAGTTCATTTCTTACGATTCTCTGGACTTACGAACTGTTTCAATGGCAAATATTTAAATCAGTTGAGAAATTTAAGCTGGATAAAAGGAGCGAAAAAAGGAATGACTTAAAATATAGATTATTTAGAATATTCGGTGGTTAATCTACTGGTCCTCTATTATTTTAAATATTAAAATTTAAGCATATTCAAAAGAATAATAATTATTCAGACGCGGAACATAGCTAATCTCCTTTTCAATGATTTACTCATTAAAAAAAAACTTGTATAGAATGAAGATTGGACCAAGTCATAATACAACACGATATTTGGTTTTGATCGGAAATTAAAACGAAGGGAATAAAAGAGAAAGAAAGAAAAGAGTGACCGTAATATTTAATTCTGTGTTGTAAATAGCGTCATTTGTGAACGGTCATTTAATTTCACGTCACAACAGAAAGGGGCCATAGGTTAGATGGCATGTGCGTGCCTGCAATCCCAATAATGCATAGACAGAGAGAGAGATAGGTGAAATTGAAGGATGGGCATGGCATAAGCAGTGGTAGTGGACAACCACCCACCCTTGCGTTGCGAATTAGCGTGCTAACCATGAAAAGCGTCTTTTCGGCGCCCGGTGATTACGTCCACTTCAAGTCCCAAGTCCCTCTTCATAAAATCCCAGTACGTTTCTATTTTCCCCTTTTCTTTCTCCCAATTGCACTTCTAGGTTTTACCCATAGATTCCGTTACAGTTGCTTTCTTAATCAACAGATTGGAATTTGTACTCTTCTTTTGATCTCTTGCTTTTAAATTCTTGATAGATTGGCACTAAACAGTGGCGGTATTACGATTTCGGACCAAAAGCTGTACCTCCGCTTATATGTCTTCCCGGAACGGCTGGAACCGCCGATGTATATTATAAACAGATCATGTCATTATCCATGAAGGTACCCATGCATATGCTGATTGCCTAAACATTATCACATCTAATGTGTTTCCACTGATGCGCTTTGCAATTACCTAATCTTCACTCACTCTAATTCGCAGTGAAACTTATTTAAAATCAGCAGCACTCTAGAAAGGTTCTCTTGACTCCATGTTTTAATCTTAGTCATTCGTGGATGATTAAAGTTGTGTTTGTTTTGACGCTTTAACTTTCATTCAATGCATATTATCCATTTCTCTCTAGTCACGCGCAACTGCTTTGGAATGTGTGATGACAGTTTTACAAATGCGCTCTTAATTGTTAAGATTTGACTTGTGTACATTGTGAGTTGGGAAATCCGACGAGAGAAATCTTGGGAAGACATATAACATAACGTGAACTTTGACCCAAATCCTTAGAACAATTTGTTAGTCAAAATGAGTCACGGGCCAAAAAGCAAGAGAACATGACTATCTCAACCCAAAAACTTAAGGAAATAGATGTGTGGATCTTTCTCATTATTCAACCTGTCGATTTTTCCATAATGTTAGACTCCAACTCATATATTAACTTCAATATTTTGCATGTTATAATGGCATCATCCAAGCTTCTCCTTTTAAGTTGATATGCTCTCTCTCTTGCCACAAAGCCATTAGGCAACGGGTAGCTAACTTCAAAAATGCTTTTTCTGCAGTTCTGCTGCTAAACAAGAGAGCAATAACCTAGACTCATCTAACTGCTGGATGGCTTATAGTTAGTGAAAAACTTGTTTTGGATATTTGAATGGTTTGCTAGGTATTTCTTTATTGATCATAACTACTAAGAAAGTTTAATTCTAAATAAATGGATTGAATTTTACAAAATCATTCACAAAAGATTCTTGTTGTTGTATTCACGGTTGATAGAGCCCAAGAATACATGCCAAAAGTATAGACTAAATGTTAGATCAATTCATTCATGGCCCAAAGACATGGAGATTTTTCTGCAGAAGAGCAAAGAGGGGGGACACGTGGAAATTAGAGAGAGGAAGAGGTTGCTACCTGAGTGGAAGAATGATAGGGTCAGAGTGGGATTTATAAAGTATGCTGATGGTGAAAGGGAAGTCAGTGCAAGCTACGGCCACAGGCTTGGGCACGCAGCTCAGGGAGCTGAGACATATATTTAGTTCTTTTCCTTTTTTATTTGTTTCCAGCATTGATAGCCTTTCTTTAGGGAATTGCATTACTCGCATTCCGACTTTTAATCAGAATACCATTTTCAGATTTATTTCTTTGCTATTTCTATTTGCTTTCTATCTTTGTAACTGATATGTACTTCTCTTATAACAACTGAGAAGGGGTGTATTGAGCATTAGCAATGCAATTTGAGCTCTGTACTATAAAATCTCATTGCGTGTTGCCTACTAACAGGATTTGGCTAAATTTTTTTTATTGATTAGGTGTATGCTTATCTTTACTTCTTATTAATCCTTATTTTGTACAGGGTTACAGGGTCATATCTGTTGACATACCTCGTGTATGGAATAATACTGAGTGGATTCAAGCATTTGAAAAGTTCTTGGATGCTATTGATGTACACCATGTATGATCTCAAACTCATCTTGCTTTCTACTACTAACATCTTACTCAGATGCTAAATCTATAAATTGTTTGCTTTAATAGCCACATATATCTTTTTTTCGTATAATTGGATAACTTATTCCATGTGGGAGACATTGATCATTCCAGTTAATGGAAAGCCCTACGTAGCTGGTATTCAATTAAACAGTTTTTTTTTTCTTAAATCTCTTGTTGTTCTTATACTTCAGTTTTGCACATCCTCTAGTGTTCATATATAATACAAAATTCATATTTACTTTGGTTGTGCACCATTATAATTTTGTTGTGATCTGTCATATGTTACTACTTTCGAATTTGGATATTGTTGTGTATGATGTCTACACTCCTGTACCGTAAGGAGGGAATGGCTCCTAGACATTTTCCAACAATTTGTGTAATGATAAAGGATTTTATTTGGCAAACATTACAAATCCAAGCTGAATCCTATCCCCAAACAACTAACAGTATTGGACCGTCAGCCCAAATATGGAGCTGTATATATTAAGGCTTAACACTCAGTTCGAGTCTCTTTGAAAGTTCTCACTGAAAATTATTAATTGCAAGGAATTGAGTGCTTATAATTAAATTGATATATCTTTTTCCATCCCAGATTAATGAAGTCATGTTCTTTTGCAATATATTTGAAGCCTCAGCATGTGAGCCTAAAAATATTCTAGCCCAACCTAAAATACCAGTTAGCCTGCTTTCAATGTTTTCATGGTTGATCGAGACGTTGTTACTTGTAATATCGCGCATGGTTTTTTATATAGTTAAGATTTAGGTCTTTTTGGATAAAATTTCAAATGTTCTTACCACAACCATTTCAGTGGATGTAGTTTGCCACTGGAAATATACATTTTTTGTTTGGTTAAAACTCAAGTTCTTGTTCGATTATATTTTCATAGCTTGTATCCTGTTGGATTAATCTGTTCTAGAAGTTATATCTATCAAGTATTAACGATATACAACCAAATGATGTATGATTTTAATCTGTTCATGAAAGTGCTTAGTATAAAATATGCTGACACAGTGCATGATTTTAGTAGTTTACACAACAAATCTCTCCACTAACTGCTCAACATGTCTAGATGTCTGTCAATGTAATGTCATCTTTTGAATCTATAATTTTGTGGCATAGCTTTTAACAACTTGAGAAAATGGTCAGTAAATTAGTTTAATCTTTCGTACAGATACATCTTTATGGTACATCACTTGGAGGCTTCCTAGCCCAGCTATTTGCACAGCATCGTCCTAGGAGAGTTCGGTCTTTAGTTCTATCAAACACATTTTTGGAGACCCGGAGTTTCTCTGCTGCAATGCCATGGGCACCCATGTACTTTTCTCTGATTCTATTGTAACGAGTAATAATTGATATGCTAGAAATTAGCAAACTATGTGCCTTTTTGTCCTTTATATTTGTGAAAGATAAACTGCTTTGTGTGTCATCTAGTGGAGTTCGTAGCAAATAAAAGCATCAATGATTACTTTACCTATACCTATACACGTTGGACAATTATATGCACTTCCAAGAAATTATGATAGGTAGTCACAAGGAAACTAGAATGATATCTTCAAAATTATATATATATATTCCTGTAATATTCCATCAAACTAAGCATCATCTATGATTACTATAGTGAGAGCTTACTGTATGGTATACTCGACCCTAAAATGGTGAACCCCTTCCCTTAAGCTTTTTGTCCAACAAAATGTTTCATCTGTCCCCGGTTGGGAATTTCTTGCTATACTTCGTGATAGTTTTTCATTAGATGTATATTTTTTTTCCATCTACTGATTCAGCTTTTCTATTGCGTTTACAGTGTTAGTTGGACTCCTTCCTTTTTGCTTAAGCGGTATGTGTTGACAGGAATTCGAGACGGTCCCCATGAACCATTTATTGCAGATTCAGTGGACTTTGTTGTTTCTCAGGTAATCTTTTCTTGCGTAATCAACTGCTTATTGGCAAACTGCTATTTTGCCTCAGTACGAAAGAATTTATTTTCAGACAATAAATAAAGAGTTTGCACTATACTTTTAGACTGCGAGATTAATCAACTGTCATCAAGCACTACATTTCCTTAAAATTTAATCTATATCCTGTTTTTAAGAAGAATTTGCGCTTATTGTGTTAAATGTTTTCTTTGATTTACTTGATTCAGGTGGAAACGCTCTCTAGAGAAGATTTGGCCTCCAGATTGTCGCTGACAACAGATGATGCTTCAGTGGGACCTCTTCTTCTTTCAGATTCGTTTATCACTATAATGGATGTATGTCATCTTAAGATATAATTACTTATTTCTGTATAATGCTGATATGAAATGAATTTTTTTGGATAGTTCTTTTTTATCTTAAAAAAAATCTTAATTGTCGAATCTCTAGATCAATTGTAATCGCATTGTTTTGATGTGCCGTGTACAAGCTCCTTTTTTGAGTAATACTATTCCACTCTTAAATTCCTCTGGTACCGGTAATTTCTATAATGCACCATCAATACATTTTGCTTGTGACACTGATGAAAATGTCTCACTGTTTTATCAGCACAATTATTATTATTATTATGGAAGTGTGGTATGGTACAAAATTTTTAATAACTCCACTTTCATCCTTGTACATGATCTTTCTCCTTTCTTAAAGACTAATGACTACTGTGCAATTCCTCAACAACTCAAAGATCAACTGGGTGAAAGATATCCAGAGGCAAGGCGCGCTTATTTGAAAACTGGTGGAGATTTTCCATTTCTTTCTAGGCCTGATGAAGTGAACTTGCATCTTCAGGTATATATGTGGTATCTGACTTTTCTTATTTTACATGGGATTTGTTCTGACAGTCTTGGGCACATGGGTTTATCTTTTAACATGTTTATATCCTCATGCAGTTACACCTCAGGCGTGTTGGTGTCGAAGCTCGGCCAGATTTGGTTCACAACATACCTAAGGGTGATCTTGGAGGAAGTCCTAGTAGCAAAGAGAGTAACGAAGATGAGTCTGACAAGTCCCACGAAGACGATAGAGGGGGCTCAGAGAATTCACCTGCTGATTATGACATAAATCCTACCCCAGAAAGCTCAGGATCCGGTAATTTAGACAAGCAGCCACTTGATAGTTCAGAATGTTGCCACTTGAATCATGAACACGCCTTATATGCCCTTCCTGGTGGATTCAAAGGGAGAACGAACATTCCAGGAACTTCTGTACATTTCATGTGCCATATTGCAATTTTACATCTTCTTCATTACATCAGTTCACTGTACATTATCTGGAACTATTCTTTGGAATTTAGTCAAGTTGTGTAAGTCAGAATTCTTTTGGAGATTCAATGTGTTGTGGTGAGAACCAAGGGTGTGAAACAAAGCTATTGAGATGGACTGTATTGTGGATTGGATGTCTGAGTTGAGTTCCTTTAGCTGGATGAACTTGAGATAGCGATGCTGTAAGTTATTGCGTGCAATTTGAAGGTAGTGTTTAAACTGTTCCATCCAAATTTATGTTCCATGTTTCAAGTATTTACGTGACCAAGAAATGTTGTGAAAATTTTCCTCTGTATATTTTTTTTATTTGGCACATTCTTCCTCTATGTATCTGTGAAGTCGGATAGTGGTCGCGTAAAATTCTACCTTTTTATTTAAAGCAGGTATTGAAATCAAATAACAGGCTAGAAAGATTGATGATAAACCACCACAATGTTTGTTGGTATAAATGATATTGCATTTGAATTTCTTAGACAAAGTTTCGCATTCGAATTTTACCGATAAAAATATAATATGATGAAAGGAAAAACCATATTTAAAACAATAAATCAAGTTTCTCAATAGGAATTGGTTATTCTGATTATTTACCTAGTTGGTACATAATTCGCAGGTATAAACCATTCCAGAATATTTTTTAGTTGTAATTCAACAGACTTCTGCACACAATTTGGCTAAACTGCGAATAATCAGAATATCGATTATCAATCAACCAAATGGTTAAATTGTAATGACTCAAATATGTGCTTGAGAAATGTATTAACTTGTATCGCCAGAAGATATTAATCTCTATTTCACCACGTTATGAGACTGATCACTTGACCCAAACATCTCATCTTGAAAGTTCTTAACACAAACCCGCGACTATATGATTGATTAGCTTGGATTCACCTTTCTGGACAAGTATCTGGCTTGTGTGGTGCATTATATTATGGTATTAAGGATGATACTGACATCTTTTATCGGTTTATCAGCTGTTATGACTTATGCAGAACATAATATCTGAATCCGTAGGACTCTTCTGTATTAAGCTGGAGAACTTTGTAATCAAGTACCGCATTAAACTTCTATCTTACTAATCCATGACTGAAACACCACACAAAAAGGAGTCAAAATATTGCCACAATTTGTATAAAACCCATTCTTAAGAAGTGGTATCCAAATAAGAGTAGCTCTTGATGCAAAACCCAGTGCTTACATAACTTCTAGAAAGCAGGGACTGTCGCAGCCAATTAGCAATGTTCTTAACGGAAAGTTATTCTCTACCCTTCGTCAGTTGGTAACCAATTTCTGACTTTCAGATATACCCAGCGCATCTCTTGGTAAGAACTCTTGTAAATGACATCTCTAAGAAAGTAATCGCACACGACAAATATTTGTATTTATCTTATTAATTTATTTTATATAATTAAAAAATAACGTGTAACGAAGACAAAATAATTCAATTCCATATAAATATAAATGTAAAACATATTACAAATAAATAAAAATTCAATAAAATATATAAGTTATATTTTAAATAATAGCTAAGCATCTAAGTCGGGATATATTATTAACTTTCCGATAAAAAAACAAATCCTTACACTGATTAAAATAAGCAAAGTTATATTCAAAATAGAAAGAAAAACATAATAGACGCTTTGTTGAGTGAAAGGGAGAATAAAATTCACAACCCAAATTTTGTATTCAAATTTTAAGTACAAAATCAATGACATTTATTTCGATGTTTAAACTACATCCTTGACACTCCACATTATTGGAACAACGTAAGGATTGGCTAAGCGAAAACATGAAACCCGAAGTATGATTTGGCGATAAATTTCAAAAGAAAACACTTTCACTTGCATTTGTGGCGATCTATCGGAAGCTAATTGTATGCACAGACATATGGTACTAAAGCAGTAAACACTGCGATCTTTCAAAAGTCAAAACTTCTCAGCATATATATTACTCGAAATTATAACCAAAAACCGCATTCAGCCATCTCTTTAAAAGACAACCTCCAACAGCTAAAATAAAATAAAAACACCACATTGATAAATTGACTTAACTACTTTGAAGTATCTTTCTCAGTCTAACCACAAGATCTTAGCGAATCTAAGACCACATTACCTATCCAGCCTTCAAATAAACATCAAAATGATCTGGCAAATTGCTAGCTCAACAGCTACTGCAAGGCAGTAAAGCCCATGAAAGGTGCATACATTCTCTAAGCAACCAGAGTGCTAGCAGTTGTTGATTCACTGCACAAATATTACAAGCCATCAATAGAAGGTCAGGGACAGGGCAAACAGGTAAACAAAAAAGACAATATTAGGTTTCAGATTACAAATACATAAGCAATGAACATCAGTAAAAATTAAATTCAATTAGAAAAAATTCATTTCTATGTAATATAACATCCAAATGATATCAAGTATGCATACAACACTTCTAGGAAAATGTCTATCAGCATGACACTTTCATCAGTTTTCACCATTAACAGATCTAAAAAACAAAACTATAAGTTGAATGACTATTTATGCCGCCCATCTCAAATAAATACTGAAAACGTGCTTGCAAAAAAGAATCAAAGTATTTGGTACACATAAATTTAACGTATACAGAGAAACGATACAAAGGAATTATCTAATCTGTGTTAGGAGAGGCAGAGAAAAACTGAAGCTAACCATTTCTTTTCACTTCCATTCCATTGCTCACAGCATAAAAGCATCGATAAAATAATATCAAAATAGTCATGGATGCAACATATAGGTGAAGGGTTTCAATGCACTTACTACTTCCAGACAGGTGGGAGCTTCTTGGTCTTCTTGTAGTAGCGAGCAAGACGGTGGATTCTGCTCTCCACGAGAATCAACCTAAACTTGGAGTCCTTGTCCTTTCTGTTTCTCTCCAGATGCTTCCTAATTGAAACTGCCTTCTTAATCAAATGGTACAAATCCTCTGGAATTTCAGGCGCAAGTCCTGAAAACAAACACCAAAACATTTTTCATCATTAGTATCAGTAGGGCACCTATAAACAAATACACATTCTATTTTACTTCACATTCCCACACCATCTCTTCTTCTTATCTCGCTTCTTTTACCATTCACACCACTCATCACATATATCACTTTGTTTCCTCCTATTCTTTCCTTTCTTTCTATATCTCTTCCTTACAACTATCCATTAGCATTTTCCATATTACAATCGCGTAAAAAATCAATAGAAATTGTAAGCGTTATAGCAGAGAGTAAGCACAAACCATGAGCTTTGAGGATCCGAAGGATTTTGCTGCCAGTAACGCTCTTCACCTGAGCAATACCATGAGAATCTCGAAGAATGACACCAATCTGCGATGGGGTTAAACCCTTCTTCGCGAACTTACAGATATTCTCTTCCACCTAGAAAATTCAACAGATGAGAAAAACAGATTGCACAATAAAAAAAAAAGGTTAAAAAACAAGATACAAGATATAAAAATATAATCTTTGAACACTGATACATAGAGAGATAGAAAGCTACATCTTGCGAAGAGATCTTAAGCCAACTGGGCGGTGTCCTTTTGTAGGGCAAAGCAGAAGAGGATATACCCTTACTGAAACCAAAAATAAAAAACTTTGATTTCGAATAATGGAAAAGAATAGAACGAAATTGATGAAAGAACTTGACAGATTGGTACAAACCCGCGGCTGTGCATACGACCCATGGCTGGTGCTGTGACTTAGTTGAAGCTCTGCTTCTTCTGATTAGGGTTGCGACGCTCTTCGGCACACTACACTCTGAAAAACCCTAGAATCTGAACCCTTGTCTATTATTTATAAATGAAACAGCCACCCCAAAAAATCACTAAAATTTATATTAGAATTATAAAAACATTAATATAAAAGTAATTATAAAAATAAGTTTTTTTTTTTATTAACTTCTACAATTCTATAATTACACATATCCACTCTAAGTACACTTTTACGTACCATTATATAAATATATCTTTTGGTCATTTTCAATTATACTATTTTATCTTTTATTTTAATTAAAATAATTCTATTACTTAAAAAAAAAAAAATATATATATATATATATATATATATAACCTATAATCTTTTGACAAAAAAGAATTCTTCAACTCAAGAATAACTATATAATTATTTAACTTTTTTTCTATATTTTTAAAAGTTATGTGTGTTAGCAAGTGTAAAATTTAGATAATAATATCAACAAAATCAGTTTTGTTCATAAATATAATATTGGTAATAGATAAGTTAAAAGAAAGTCACATTTAGAGATGACAACGGGACGGGACGGAGACGGGTTTCGTTATCCCATACTCATTCCTGCATAAAAAATTCATCCTCATACCCAAACCTAACGGTTATCAAACTTTTGTTTCATCCCCATCCCCACCGGGTAACGGGTATAATCTCGTACACATACCCGTACTCATGTTCTAATTACTTCAATATTAATTTTTATAAAAGAAAAAAATTACAGTAAAGAAAACATAATATTATCAAATATTCAATATTAGGAGGATGATTGTTTCTTGCATATCAAATACTTTGAAATAAATTATAATTGTTTACATTTTAGATTAGAATACCAAATAAAATTTCATGAGAACCAAAACATTTATTAAATTTGCAAACTACAACATTGATGAACTTAGTTGATAAAATTAAAAAATATTTCAAAAAAATATAAAAGGAAAACAAATATTCAAATTAAAATATATTTTAAATG
>Ga0209589_1007169_pt1 | contig 18072 bp, 14 predicted proteins | sample CowpeawhiteBW_FD_187525 | JGI IMG/M metagenome (GOLD analysis project Ga0209589, IMG submission 187525) | Root nodule microbial communities of legume samples collected from California USA - Cow pea white BW (SPAdes) (version 2) | ecosystem: Host-associated > Plants > Roots > Nodule | place: USA...
TAGGTTTGACTGCATGATGTATGTTGTTAGCTCTAGCTTACCCGTTTTGTTGTATGTCTGTGTTGTATGTGGCTGTTCTTTCTTGCGATGATCATCGACTTGGTTGATGGGAGCAGATGGGCGAGGTCCTCGTGGTCAGAAAGGGAGCGGTGATCCAGTAGCTTAGCCATCTGGGCTGGAGTCGTCCTCGTGTTTATTTAGGGCCACGACCCATGTATTTCTTTCTGTATTTCTACGCTTCATTCTACGATGTATTCGTATACAGCTATCCTACCTTAATCGGCATCGTGGTGTGCCTAGTTTTGTAGAGGTGATATTAAGGACCCCAGGACTGCGTTGTTATGCTTTTATCACGTGACGTTTCCTTTAATTTTACGTATTAAATTAAATGGGACGTTACACATAATAATTATTAAAGATCAACAAGACAATTAATTATATTAAACATTAATCAAATTTAAATGAAAACAATAAAATTCAAATTACTGTACCAATATAATAATTTTTTTATAATAATAAAAATAAAATATATCAATATTTATTATAATTAACTCAAAATTTACTTTTTCTTTCCTACTAAAGTTATCATAATGATTGAAAATCCTATAAACTATTATTTACTTTGCTTATTTTATTTTTGGCATACTTTTTTAGTGTCTCCCTATAAGTTTGTTCAGGACCAAAAACAAACAAAAATGAAACTCCAAAGAAAATCAATTTCCTCTAATCAGTTAAGTTATTTAACTTCTATAATAAAAATGTCTCATTTTAATTTTCACGCGATCTTAGATCTCAATGAAATACTCAATTTGTCTATGATTAAATTGTAAGGTGGCGGCAGTATGAGTTACTATGAAGAAAAACTGTACAAGTTTGCAATGTGTTTTGATTTGTTTCACGACAAATAATCAATTATTTTTTTCTAAGAAGAAGTTAAATCAACATATAATTGTTTATACTATTTTTGTCATTATGATATTGTAGATAAAGTTGACTAAAATCTTCTGTCCAAATGTATTTGCGTGTTTGAATTCGTATTCAAAGTAAATTTTCACAAAATTATTTTGAAGTGACGTGATTTTAAACTTTTTTTAAGTAAGTTATCGGAAGGTTTAAATATTTATCTTGTCCAAATTTTGTATGTGTTTGTTCAATTTGGTCATTTTTTGTTGTACTTGTTCAATTTGGTCTCTTTATTTTCGTTGTGTATTCAATTAAGTCTTAATTTTTGTCAATTTGGTCTTTTTTCTATTCGTGTTTAAATAGGTAATGTGTGTGAATAGTGCATGTCATGTGTTCTTGATTTTCTTTTAATTAAAAAAATTTGTCTACATGTCAAGTCAACATTGTGTCATGTGTCAATATCAGTACCACGTGTCAATGCTAGTATCACGTGTCAGTTCATGGTTGTGTCATCTCCTTTTATTCAATTTAGTCCCATATGTCGGATACATGCCAAAGAGACCATGAAAATTCATCAAACATAGTGTTTAGGTGTAAATTACATGGCTTGCGTTGAGATTAATTTGAATTTTGCACGAGATAAGCCCACGCTATAGTGTTGCATCTAGAGATGGTTAGGCTCATGTTATAGTGTCTTCGTATGGTTGTATCTATAGCATCTACATATGAAAAATTTTATCGCGTCTACATATAGTCGACTCTATAACGTTTACACAGCATCTACATATGGCGACTCTACAACATCAACATACGATAGAATTTATAATGCCCTTGGGTTTCGCGTTATAGATTGTTGGGAAGCTTGAGCAACGTTATTGAGTCCCTTTTTCAATTTTAGTGTCTAATTTTGACAAACTCCAATTTATTGTTTTCTTGTATGAAATAAATATAATTTTTAGATTTAATTATTAAATAAACTATAATTATTTAAAATATTATTAGAATATAATTTTTAATTGTTTTAAAAAAACATTATAATATTTCTAAAATTGACATTTAAATCAAAAACATTTAATATTTCTATTGTGTTTTAGATATTAAAATTTAAAATGTTTTAAACTACTGTCAATTTTAGAAATATTAGTATATTTTTCTAAAATATTTCTAATATTTATAATATTTTAAATGTTAATTTTAGAAATATTAGTATATTTAGAGCATAATTGTTAGAAAAAAATATTTAATAATTATATTGTAATAATATTTTAAATAATTATTTTCTTTTTAATAATTAAATCTAAAATTATATTCAATTTATAATTAAATCTAATAATTTATAATTAAATTTAAAAAATAATTACTAAAAATGGCAATTTTAATTAAAATACTACTATAATTTTTATATTAAAAATAAATTTGGTCTCAATTGAAAAATGACATAATCATTCAATTTTAACCAAAATTAGAATTAAATAGCATAAAAATATCGAATATTGAGAACTGACATTGACTCGTAACATGATATTAACTTGATATGTTGACAATTTTTTAAAAATTAAAATAAATAAATTTAGAAATTTAGAAATTAAAAAAAAAAAATAGGAACTGGCATGTGACATTCATTGTTCACAATTGTTAACTATTTAAACATCGCTAGAAAAAAAAGACCAAATTAACTAAAATTGACGAAAATTAGGACCTAATTGAATGTCAAATGAAAATGAGGACCAAACTAAACAAGTGCGATGAAAATAGGGACCAAAATAGTATTTAAGCCTTAATAGTAATATGGAAGTGATGAACACCTCACATGGAAGAAGAAAATAGGCATGCTAGCGACGCCAACAAGCACTCCAACACCAATTGGCGTGCTAGTGACAGGTGGAGCGCGTAGGCACGAGTCCTAGCATTTAGAATATTCTCAAAGGAAGAAACCATCTCCCATATGTGTGAAGAAGATTAAGGAGAGTAGCGTCACCGTTGATGGGTCTGGTTGAATGGAAAAGGTGTAGTGATGAGACCCTTCGCGTAGAAGAAGATGAAGAGGGAAAGAAAAAAGAGAAAAAGAAAGTAAAAGAAAACAAAAATAAGAAAAATAATATTTTTTTCAAAATTATATGTGTTAGCCATGTGTTCAGACCTTTTAATCCACTCATCATTAGACATGTTATCATAGTTGGCGGTGGAGAATGTATTTCATGCATTAATAAAGTATCACGATCAATTTTGTATGAACTTTTTGAGATGGATGAATTTCACTATCATATGTAAGTTGAAGGACTAAAAACATATTTAACCTTTATTTTTACTTATACATTCATAAAGTGTGGATTTTAAGTCTAACTCAATCTTATAAAACTGGCTTATAACGTGAGATTTGCACTCATTTATATATTGTAAATTTGTCTTATTTTTAGGGGATGTAGTATCTCCAACACATCATTTTCACACCTAGACATATACATCTTAAGTGTGCAACTAGATATTTATGAATGGTTCAACAGAGGTTAGTGGTGACATGATAAGCCCAACAAATAATAAATCTCGTTAAAATAGACTTTAAATGTCTCTGATACCATTTTAAGAATTAAGTCTAACTCAATGTTATAAAATTAGAACTTTACACTCACTTATATAATATAAATATATTGTATCTCATAGATGTGATCTCGGACGAATACTTATAATCCTAACCACATTCTCTTCATAATCTATCATCTTTAGTCTTCACTTTTTTAATTAAATTTTATTATTCTTTTTTATAAGAAATCATTCATAGTTAAAAATATTCTCTTTATTAAAACAATCAGCTACAATAGAATTTACATATTAAAAATATGTATTTATTATAAAACTATCGTCTCTGATTTATATACTACTTTACGAGTTACACAAAAAGTTATAACAAGCTAAAGTATGTTTATATGGAAAATTTCTGAATAGGATAACAATGTCCCAAAAAAGTTAGAAGTAGAAAATATGAAATATTCTATTTTATTAATCTTTTTTATAAGAAATCATTCGTAGTTAAAAATATTCTCTTTATTAAAACAATCAGCTACAATAGAATTTACATATTAAAAATATGTATTTATTATAAAACTATCGTCTCTTATTTATATACTACTTTACAAGTTACACAAAAAGTTATAACAAGCTAAAGTATGTTTATATGGAAAATTTCTGAATAGGATAACATTGTCCCAAAAAGTTAGAAGTAGAAAATATGAAATATTCTTGTTTTCTTCTTTGTTATATGGTGTGGTGGGTTTTGAATTCGAACGTTGGAGAGTGGTGTTTCTTCTTATTCTTCTTTTGTCAGCTTTTGTGCTCATTATTTATGAAAACAGTGAACATGTGTGATTTGAAAAGATGAAAGAAGGGTCACAAACATGCCCTTTTGGTCTAATTAGTAGGCCCTTTTGTTGTTTTTCTTTTCTTTTTGTACTGGCTATTTTGAGAAAGATTTAATATTAATAAAATCGTTAATAAAGTTATTTTAATTTATACAACACCAATGAGAAAGGCAAGACAAAAAATAAACCTTGTATGGAAAAAGGGAGTCACTTCAAAATTAAATGGATTCAACACAAGGCTAAAGGAATCACAAGAAAATGTTCCTAAAAACAAATATCATTATCATTCATTATATAAAGAGTATATGATCATTGGAAGCTACATGCTTTGAACAATTGTTCATTTAACCCATATACCGTCTTGTATTTATTGTAGTAAGTTCTTTGATCTCGGAGGAAGAAGACTGTAAATAACCAAAAAGAAGAATGTTGTCATGGAGAAACGTGAAGATTTAAGGACAAATCATTTTTAAGAGGAAGGAGGTGATGGCAAAGCACCCCCAGTCATGACTAGTGCATACAAGAAAGGTGAGCTTTATCTGAGATAAGTGGATTCAAGCTCTTATTCTCTTGGGCCAGTGGTCTATGATATTAGCAGGGTATGTTTCTTTTGGGCCTTGTATTGTGGGACAAATAGTATTAGATTTTCTTTTGGACCTTGTATCATGGGTCAAGTAGTTTAGGATTTCTTTTGGGCTTTGTATTTGTGCTTGGGTAGTAGTGTATGGTTTTGGGCCTAGGGTTTGCACTAAAGGAGGCACCTTTTAAGGTTGTCCATAAGTCAACCCTCATTTGTGCCTAGCTTGCTATCCAAGAGTAAGAGTATGTTGGTCTTTGTGCCTTTGGTGCATGAGACATATGCTCTTACCATTTGGCAAAACACCTTTGGCACATGTGTCTCCCTTAATCCCCAAGTTAGAATATAGTAAGGTTTTGCTCTCTTTTTTTTTTTCCTGAGACACCTCAAGGGTTTCTTGAGTTATAAATAGAGGTCCTCTCACAAGGTAAAAACTATAGTTGTCAAAATGGGTAACTCGACTCGACCCAACCCGGCCCGACCTTGCTCGACCCACTATAAGTTGATCACTTAGTGAGTCAATCCAACCTGACTCACCTATTAGCGAGTCAAAAAATTTGAACTCGGCCGGCCCACCACAGGTTGGTAGGTTAAATGGGTTGGCTTATGGGCTCACTTAATTAAAAAAATACAATCTTTTTATATTTTTTTTGTCAAAACTAAATTATAATTCTAATTAAAATCTAAATAAACTTCAATACAATTCAAATACAAACTAAAATCACAAAAATACAAATTATCTATGTATTGGCTAAAAAAAAACCTAACATGACCCAAATGCAAAGCCCAACTTAACAAAAAACACTTGTGTGACCCTTTATTTACAGGTTGGTGAGCCAACCCGACTCACCACGAGTTAAACCCAGGTGAGCCGAGTTCTAGGTGAGCTGGGTCAAGAATCAACATGTATTGAAATTTATAAAAAATTTTCAACGAAACCCGGCCCGAACCCATGGTGGGCTGGGTTGGCTCGAGGGTTCCAACCCCTTTTGACAGCTCTGGTAAAAACTACTTTGAGGTTAATAAAGAAATGTTGTCAAATTTGTGTTATTATTTATCTCTAAAGTCACTTAGGCTAGAGCACTCCTTTTAGGTTTCCTCTAGTCACCATTCCCTCATGAGTTGGTCCAACCTCTCATGAGAGCACCCAAACACCACCTCACCTACTCCATAACCGAACCACTTCACCCATTTCCATATAGCTTCCACACCCACCATAGCCTCTCCACCTTGCTTGGCACCACTGGCAGAACTATGCTATGATAGAGGGGAGCTATGACTCCCTCAATTTTTTTTAATTTATTTTATATATTTTTATATATTTTTTAAAATTGTATTTATATTAAGTTTATATTATGAAAATTATAATAAAATATAAAATAAAAAATTTAATGGACACATTGATTTATAAAAGAGATTAGGATTTTTTTTACTATAGGATTTTTTCACTGTGTAAATTATCGTGAAAGTGTGTAAGGAGAAATAAATACAAAGAGATAGATTAAAAAACAGAGGTTGGGGAACACATACATTGAGATTGATGTATACATTCTCACATGATCTGTCACAGATAAGGTTAGTATCTTATTATGATTTATCTAGGTTAGATTTATGATTCTTTTTAGGATGTTTATCCAAATTAAGTTTATCCCAAATTAGTATAAATCTAATTATGATTGTAGGGATTCTTTTATGAAATTGGTATGAACCCTAATTATACTCTTTCCCAAATTATTATAACCCTTAAGTATGAAATTTAGGGATTTTGTGTTTTCCGCTGCCTATGGCATTTTTTTTTTAATTTTTGAATTTATACCGTGTTGATTTTTACTGAGTTTTATGTTTTGCATTGTGATAATTGTGATTTGTGAATATAAATTTTATCTTTTTCTAAATAGGTGAGATGTGATAAATTTATATTAGAAAGATTATGATAAAGAGTAAAAAAATTGATTCTTTTTTTAAAGAAGAAGGTTTGTGATAAAGATGAAAAAAAAATGCATATACGTTAACTAAACTTTTCATGAGAACCAAGAATTCAAGACAATGAAAAAAAAAATCTCTAAAGTTCCTAAAGTTATATATAATGAATTTAAAAATTCATTAGAACGCGATCCGGGAAAAACGTCCTCAAATTTGACAATGCTCACCAAATCAAATTGATAAGGTACGAATGACTTATCTAAAATGATATTCATGTTTTGGTATCATGATATAATAGCATGATATAATAGCGAATAATAGTCATATTTTTTGAGTTCTATTATTATGTGTGCTTGTTTTAAACAGAGAGATGAAGAGAAAAAATGAGAAACCTTTTTTTTCTAACTAAAAAATTTATAATAACAAATCTAATTTGACACTTCTAAATTTTTTGTCCAAGTTCCGCCTGTGCTTGGCACCTATAGTTTGGAGGAGGAGCTCATAAGAAACTTTAAATTGTGAATGCTTACAAACATATAAGTAGTGACATCATCACCCTCTAAGACTCCAAAAAATCACTTATTAATCTAAAAAAAACTACAACAAACTAAAGTAAAACAACTCTCTAACCAATTTTACTAGTATGTTTATTGAGAGGCCCTTTTATCTTTTACTTGTAAATTTAAAATATTGCTTTGTAAACTTATAATCTTAAGTTACTCTCTTACTAATCACACATAGCAATCTAAATACATAATTTTCTTAACCATTAACGAAGTTGAAATGAAACTAACGAAATTATTCTTTTTAACTAAGATTATTTTTTATTGTACTTAAAAAGAATGTCAATGTTTTTTTTAACGAACCAACTTACCCTTTTGTTTATACATAATCAATTATTAATAATTTATTATAAATAATAATGGTTAGATCACATTATTTTTAGCCTCTTAGGGCAGAATAAAACTTTTCAACCTAACAGCAACTAAATAATGTTTCACAGCGATATTTCAGGACCACACTTGATTCCGGTGTTGTGGCCAAATCCTACTGGAGTTTCACTACCAGTTTTCTAATATATATATATATATATATATATATATATATATATATATATATATATATATATATATATATATATATATATATTTGGTGCATAAATTTCAAAAATATGACCAAACAAATTATGGAACCAAAGAGAACTATAATGTTGGTTAAGTAGTAAAATTAGAAAGAATGGTGAAAGAGATGTTGGATTAAATTCTCCCGTTAATAATTCGAAAATGGAAGAAGTAGTAGATTAAACTCTCTTCATTAATAACTAACATTGCCCATAAAATAAAAAAATCTGGAATCAGAATCACCGAACTATATCCAAAACTAAACGCTGACTCACTAAAGACCAAGCATTAGAAAACGCAGGGGACCACTGAACTAGGGGTTGTGGCTAAGTCCAAGTGAAGGTCACTAACAGTATGGCAATAAGGCCACTACTTCTCTTACAAACCTGATCGAAATGCATTGCAAAAAGACTTGTTTGTATATTATTTACATGATGAATAAAAAAGGGTTCCACTTAGCTTACTCTTCTTTTTGGTCATGAGTCATAATTCCAATGGACTTTATTAGTACGAATCCAAACAGAGATACAAAGGACATAAGGAAAGGACACATGATAACAATTGTTGAAAGGTTATTGCACCTTCATAATTTCAACCTATATTCTCATAAACTATTTTTAGAACTTTATTTTTATTTTTATTTTGGATTGCGTATTTTGAAATACAAACATATTTTGGATTGGATAATCCAAAATATAATTTTTATATTTCAAATATAAAAAAATTGTATTTCAAAACATAAAATCAGAAGAACATTTTTATTGTATATTTTAGAATATAAAATTTTACATTTCAAACTGTTTCGGGTATAGGGATCAAGAGTCTCCTAAAAGCTTCTTCGATCTTACTCCTCTTCTTGGAATCTCCTCTTCTCGCAACTGTAATAATTTCTCCAAGAATTTCACTTCCTCGCTCGATCGGTTGAACAGACGATCGGGATACCTGTCTAAAAGGCTCCAACGCTTAATCTGATTGACTGGTGTTGTTTGGTCGTGCGACCGATGGCCGCTTGACTAGGCTGGTTATCTTCTGATTTTAACGTGAATATTTTATTTATAACTGATCGACCGATGGTCATATATAAAGCACTACACGAATCATTTAGGAGATTGATCGACCGATCGACCTTGTGGCTGATCAAATGATTGTCCCTTATAAGTTAAGGTGTTGTTCGTATGGGACCGAACGACCGATGATCCGTCGCGGAGTAATGCGTAATTAATATGTAGGTCGATCGACCGATTGTTCTTTACGATATAATATGTTGTTCGTTCGTGATACCGATAGACCGATGGTCCTTAATATGGTTCATTCACGAGACCGATCGACCGATGGTTCCTTGCGATATGATACGTGGTTCATTGTGAAACCGATTGACCGATGGTCTTATGCAGTTCATCCGTGAGGCCGCTCGACCGGTGGATATGTTTCGTATACAAGCCCTCCCAGCCTTGTTCGATGGACCTGAGGACTGGGCATGGCCGATAGACTGAGGGGCATATAGTACACAAGTCGTCCCAGCCTTGAGCGATGATGTAGGTGAAGCGAGAAGGTTTACTAGGACTACGATGCCGATGGGCCGATAGGGTTTCCTGACAGTTATGTTGCTTCGTAGATCGTGCTTGTTAGTTAAGATGCGAAGCGTTACGAAGTATGGGCTGTTGATCTATGCTTGATCATGTGGTTCTGGTGCTGACACGTGTCCCTAGGTCATCCTATAAATAGGTGTGTGTGGTTGTCATTGTTTTCACGCTTTCCTCTCTCTTTCTACCCGAGCCGCCGATCGTCTTCTTCTTTCTACAGGTAATAATGTCTTCCAACGCATCGAGTTCAGACGGGTCCTCGGGTGGGGCAGTCGAGGTGTCTGGGGGCGGCGTGTCGATCTCCGCTTTGTTCAGCTCCTCAGACACGGGGACCTCGCTCGGGGGAGTGTCAAGTTCGGCGGATTCTCCCATCCTTCTTAGCGGTAGCCCTAAAGCAGAGCAGCCGGTCGCCGAAGCGGTGGAGCAAGTCGTCGCTCTAGAAGAGAGTGGGGACGTCATCAGCATCGACATCCGCGACGAGGGGGAACAGGCCAATTTGCCAGAAGTGCAGGGATACGAGTGAGCCCCCTATGAGCCGACTGGCAGATGGCGGTCCTACGGCAAATTCAATGCGCGCCGACCCAGATACATCCAAACGCCTAGGCGTCAATGCAGGCCTTCCAGGTTCTTTATCAAGCGGTCGGTCTGACTGCCACCATGCCTCTGTTCATGCACTTCTATAAGACCCGACCCACGACGTCGAAAGGCTGGGTTTCGTTTCTTGGGGCGAACAAGAGTCTGTTCACTCTCTACCTCGCCTCGTACAAGGGTTTCAAAACCGGCTTTTTCAAGGTTGCGATACCCGGCCGGGGCAGGAAGTATATCTTCGATGAAGAGGGCCGACCGAAGTTCCCCTTGTATTGGACGACGTTCCCTCCACCTACTGTCCCTTGGGCTCCCACCGAGCGGACCGACCTAGCCGTCCTAAAAACCATGCCCGACAAGATCCCCCCGAGGCCGCTGATCCAATGCCTCCGCTCTCCGGACTTGCCGAGGGCAGTTTATGGTTAGTTGTTCTGATCTTCTCGATCGTTGTAGGGGTTGCAATTAACTTACGCGGTTTTTCTTATTTGCAGAAATCATGGCCCGAACGACGCTCTCCAATGCCGAGTTCATGGCTCGTGCCAAGACTCGACGAAGGGAGGATGACGCCGCTGAGGAGGTCGCACCCCTCCAGAGTGTCCCCGCTGCTCCGTCGATCGCTTCTTCTCCTGCCACAGCACTCCGACCGGTGCATCGGGCGTTGTCACCAGGTCGAGGTTCATCGTGAAGCCCCCCAGTTCTACTTTTCCCGGGGCTACGGCGGATAAAGGCAAATAAACTAAGAGGGATGACTCCCCCACCGGTCGACCGTCCAAGAAGAACAAGAAGGCTGAGGCTTCCGGGTCCTTAGCCACCGCCTTCCTCGATGACGAGGTTCGGCTTGACGAGGAAGTCTCCTTCCACCTGGGTCCTCGCGTTAAGGACATACTGAAGGATGTGTCTGAGGAGGAGGCTCTGCGGACGGCCGAGGAACTGACCCTCAGGTTGGCCGCGATTTATACCAAGTTTCCTCGTGCCGACCGGGGCAGGATTGAAAGCCTGGAGAAGGAGCTTGCGGTGGCGAAGGTGGAGCTCCAAGAAGTGAAAGCCTCTGCATCGGGCCGGAAGACCCAGTTTGATCGCCTGAATGGCAAAAAGGCTGAGCATGCCAAGTGCGCCGGTCTACTCAAGGCCGCCGATGATCGGGCGAAGGAGGAGCAACTGAAGGCCAAGGAGGCGACTGACGAGCTCCGCAAACTCCAGAGACGCTTCGATGACTTGTCCTTGGAGCACTTGACCGCCACCGGATCGGCTGCAGATTGGCAGAAGAAGGCCAAAGAGTACCAGGCTGAGCTGCGCGTCGTCGATGAGCAAGTCTTTGCTCAATATGAGACGGGCTTCCAGAACGCTGTCGATCAGGCCGTCTTCTTCTACCGCTGCTCCCCCGATCGATTCGATGTTCATATGGGGGTGGTTGAAGGAAAACTCGAAAGGGTCTTCGACCGGCTTGATGAGGCGACTGCCCCTCCTACTGCAGACTCTTAGACTTAGATAATTTTATACATTTTGACATAACCGATCGAGTCTGATCGGCCTTGTGGTCGATCGCGCTCGATCGGTTATTAGGCTATTTTTTGACAAACACTTATGTATGTGGCAAGTAGCTTTTCTTTTTTTTCTTTTGGTTTGCTTCTCTTTCGTCGTTTTTACTAGCGATCGGCCATCTGCTTTATTCATCGTTATCGTTGGCGATCGACCATTTGCTCTAATAGTTTGATATCGTTGGCGATCGGCCATTCGCGCTTTAATAGTTTCGTGTCGTTGGCGAACCATCAATCCATTTTGTAAACTTAGTGTTTGAACAAGTGTCACGATTGGCTACTGATCGGGCGACCAGCCCATGATTTACGACTTATTTCTTCTGTTTGTTTGTTCTTTTTTATGACCCGAACGGTCGGACTTCGTTGCACGTTCAATTTTAATTCCTCTAGATCATTGGCGTCGTGCCTTGATCGCAGTGGACAGCTCGTGTCACTTACTTACCCATGGGGTTAAGTAGATCGCTTGGATCGGTGGTGACCGAGCGGGGCTTCCTCGTGGAAGCCCGCGCCTTGACTGGTCAGGCTTTTGCTCGGGTCCCGTAGGGAGCCCCGTCGGTCAGTTAGTTGGAGTTGAATGAAACGCTCGTTTTATTGATAATGTCAATTGTAATACATTTTTAAATGTGACGCGTTCCATGTTTTCGGTATTTCCTTGCCGCCTAGGTATTCTAACCGATAGGCTCCGTTCTGCAGGCTTTCGGTTATGCGGAACGGCCCCTCCCAGTTTGGTGCCAGCTTCCCTTGTGCCGATTTCTTGCGCGCCTCGTTGGTTTTTCTCCACACTAGATCTCCTCGGATGAAGCTCCTCAGTTTGACTTTTGCATTGTACCTCCTGGCCACCATCCTCTTGCATGCTTCAGCTCCTAATGTCACTCTTTCTCTCCGCTCGGTCATCCAGTCCAATTCCTCTCGCATGCGTCCGCAATTTACTTCAAGGTTCTGCATCTCCCGCCGAAGAGTCGGCTCTCCTACTTCAACTGGTAGCATAGCGTTTGTTCCGTAAGTCAGGTTGAAAGGAGATTCTTCAGTCGTCCCATGCGGAGTGCACCGATAGGCCCAAAGGACCTGCGGTAGTTCGTCCACCCATGCTCCCTTGGCTTCCCCCAATCTTTTCTTCAGCTCCGCCACTATGACCTTGTTCATGGCTTCGGCTTGGCCATTGGTCCGGGGATGCTCGACCGAGCTGGTTACATGGCGTATCCCCACTTGCTTATAAAAATCCTTCAATTTCTTGTCGATAAACTGTCGGTCGTTGTCGGTGATGATGGTGTGGGGCAGGCCGAAGCAGCAGACAATGTTCCGCCAAACAAACGAGTGGACCTGCCAAGCGGTGATGTTGGCCAGGGCTTCTGCTTCGACCCACTTGGTCAAATAATCTACGGTGACCAGTATGAACTTCTTTTGTGCTCGGCCGATAGGGAATGGACCGACGATGTCCATACCCCACTGTGCGAACGGCCATGGGGTTGTTAGGCTATGTAGTTCGGTCGGGGCTCTCTTGACGTCATTTCCATGGGCTTGGCAACCTTCGCATCTGCGTATCATAGCCTCACAGTCTTGCTCCATGGTCGGCCAGTAGTACCCCGCCCGGAGTATTCGGGCCTTCATCGTCCTCCGACCGGTGTGCATTCTGCAAATGCCATTACGGATCTCGTTCATGACGTACCCCGCTTCTTCTTCCGACAAGCACTTGAGGAGCAGCGCGGTGAAGCCTCGCTTATACAGGTCCTCTCCGATAACGACAAATCGAAGCGCCTGGCGCCGCTCGATCAGCTTCACGTCTTCCCCAGCATCACATCTTCTCAGAAGTTCTCGCACCTCACTTATCCAGTCTTTCGGCCGATCCACTGCTGCGCATTCTCCTGTCGAGGGTCTCATCAGGGTTTGCCTGATGATGGTTTTCAGCTTACCCTTTTCTTTTCCTTCTGCCAACATGGATAGCCTATCGGCCTTGGCATTCTTCGCTCGGGGCATATGGTGGATAGTCACTTCTTCGAACTCTTTCATGGCTTTTATCACCTTGTGATAATATTGCAGCAGCAGATCATCTTTAACTTTATATTCCCCTTACACTTGTCCGACGACGAGTCGCGAATCAGTATTACACTTTATCCTTCTCGCGCCTAGGTCTTTTGCTAGCCTCAGCCCGGCGATCAGTGCTTCATACTCTGCCTGGTTGTTCGACGCTATGAACTTGAATTGCAGGGAATGGTCAACCGTGAAACCGCCTGACCCTTCAATGACAATCCCTGCTTCGGCGTTGCGTTTGTCTGACGAGCCATCAACGAAGAGGACCCATGTTAGCTCCGACGGGGAGATCGGCCCGTGGAGTTTTGCGGCGAAATCTGCCAAATGTTGCCCCTTGACAAATCCTCTTGGCTCATACTTGAGGCCAAACTCAGATAACTCAACCGACCAAGCGATCATTCTTCCAGCCAGGTCGGGCTTCCTGAGTATCTTGGCTATAGGATGATCGGTGCGGACGATCACCTGATGGCTCTGGAAGTACTGACGTAATCGACGTGCGGCCGTCAATAGCGTTAAGGCTATCTTTTTTATCCACTGATAACTCGTTTCTGCGCTCTGTAACACCCGGCTGATGAAGTATACCGGTCGCTGCTCCGGATTTTCTTGTACTAAGGTTGCGCTGATCGCGTCATCGGAGACTGATAGGTATAACTGCAGAGGCAATTCTTCTACCGGCCGACTCATAATTGGGGGACTGCTAATCATCTCCTTTATTTGCTGAAATGTCGTCTCTCAATGATCGTCCCATTTATCCGCGGTCTGCTTCTTCATAATCTTCAGGATCGGCTTAATTTTTTCTGTGAGCTTTGGCAGGAAACGCGCAAGGGATGTCAGACGCCCGACCAATCGTTGGATCTCCTTCAAATTCTTGGGACTTCTCATCTCAGCAATAGCGGCGCATTTGTCTGGGTTGGCCTCAATGGCTCGGGCGGTCAACATGAACCCCAAAAATTTTCCGACCGGCACTCCGAAAACACACTTCTCAGGGTTGAGACGCATGTTGCACTTGCGCACTTGGTGGAAGACTTCTTTGAGGTCGCGAACGTGTTCTTCGGCTGTCTGCGACTTTACAACCATGTCGTCCATATATACCTCCATGGACCGACCGATCTGCCCTCTAAAGACCCGATCCATAAGCCTTTGATAGGTAGCCCCTGCATTCTTCAGACCGAACGGCATGACTTCATAGCAAAAGTTCGCTCCAGAAAACTCAGGAAATTGTGCCCCGAAGCTCCGTCCACCAGCCGATCGATGCTGGGTAGAGGGTATGCGTCCTTCGGGCATGCCTTGTTGAGATCGGTGAAGTCCGTGCACATCCTCCACTTTCCGCTCGCCTTTTTCACCATCACCACGTTCGCCAGCCACGTGGTATACTTGATTTCTTTTATGAAGTCGGCCCCTTCCAGCTTCTTCACCTCCTCTTCGACTGCTTTCCTCCGCTCCTCCCCCATTTTCCTCTTCTTCTGGGCGACCGGTCGGTATTCTTTGAAGATAGCCAACTTATGGGACATCACGTCGGGATGAATGCCCGACATGTCGGCGGATCACCATGCGAAAAGGTCTTGATTTTCCAGGATTACTGCACCCAGGAGTTCCTCCTCGTCCGGCTTTAGAGATCCTCATATCTTCGTGACCTGACCCGGTCGCATCCCGATCGAGATCTCCTTTGTATCCCCTCCAAGTTGAATTCGATCCTCCGTGTTCGTTCGAGGGTCTATATTCGTCATGGCGACCTCCGATCGGTGGTGTTTTCTGGGGCGGTTGTAGGGAGCGATCTTCAGTCCCGCTGCATAGCACTGCCGGACGATCTGCTGGTCCGCGTGCACGGTGCATATCGTCCCTTTATCCGATCGCCCCGAAAGCATTAAGGCAAGGCCTTCCTAACAATACATTGTAGGAAGTGTTAGCTTCAACTAACAAGAATCTAACTCTTACCTTCGTGAGTCGATCTTGGTGCGGAGGTCCAGATAACCTCTCATGTCTACTCGCTCGCCCGAGAACCCGACAATCTGTTCGTTGTAGGGGACGATCAGATCTTCGGAGAGGCTCATCTTCCGGAAAGTCTTCCAGTACAAGATGTTGACGGAGCTCCCCTAGTCCACCAGCACCCTTCCAATTCCATATTCGGCTGCCTCAATGGAGATGACCATAGGATCATCATGATCGGGATCAGGTGCCTTGAAGTCCTCGTTAGTAAAAGTGATGGGAGGCATCAACCGCACCTTCTTCTCTACCAGATGAACTGATTTGAGCGCCCGAACGTGCCTATTCCGAGCGGAAGAGCTCGATCCTCCTCCAGCGAATCCTCCGAAGATGGTATTGATATAACCCCTCAGGGGTTTGTCCCTGCTCCGGCTACGACTCCTCCTCGGGCTTCGGTGGGTCCTAGACGGTTCCCTCCTTCGCCTCTCGGGCTTTGGCTCTCTCCGCTTCTCCCATCTGGTCAAGGCTTGCCTCCGTACGGGGCTTCTGTTTCTGACCGGGCTTCGTTGGGGGCGATCTTGTTGAATGTAATTCTTCAAGTGCCCTTGTCGAATTAGCTCCTCAATCTTGTCGCGAAGCGTGTGGCATTCTTCAGTGGTGTGGCCGATCGTCCGATGGTATTGACAGTGCTTGCTGCCATCGGCGTCGGGAGGTAGGGGCTTCTTCCTGGACGCGGGAAGTGAGTCGGCGCTAAAGACCTCCTGTAGGATCTTCGCCCAGGCAACGACCAGGGGGGTATACATCGTGAACTTAGGTGTCTTCTTCTCGCTGGGCCGAACCAGGGGTTTGCTTGGTCGGGGGGTGCTCTTCTAGGACGCTGCATCTTCCTTCTCCCTCTTCTTCACCCTAAACTCTTGCATATCCTCCATTTGTATGAACTTTGTCGCTCGTTCCCTCATCTCCTCCATCGTCATCGGCTTCTTGCGGCTTATCTTGTCTACAAACACACCAGGCTGCAGCCCATATGAGAAGTGATGTCGGGCGATTTCATCGTTGAGATCCTTTATCTTGACCGACATACGGTTGTACCGATCGAGATAACTCCTCAGCGACTCCCCATCCTCCTACCGGATGTTTACCAAAGAAGAGGATAGCCGGCCTCAGGGGTGCAAACTGCGTGCTAAACCTGGCCTTTAGAGTGGCAAAGGAGTCGATGTTGTTGGCCGGCAACTTAGAGAACCACTCCAGCGCCTCTCCCGTTAGGGAGGTCGAGAAAACGCGACACCAGATCGGGTCACTCACTACTTGGAACATCATCTGGTGCGTGAAGACTCGCATGTGGTTGTCGGGGTTCGTCGTTCTGTCGTACTTGTCGAACGTTGGCATTTTTCATCTCTCCGGTAGCGGTGTCTCCAGAATGAATTGAGTGAAAGGGAAATTCCCCGACGGGTGGATCGGTTGTCGAGAAGGATGACCTCCTTCGCTGGCCCAGGCTTTCGGCCATCGTGTGAGAGAGGTTTCCCCTCGACGCTTGCGTCTTTTCCACCTGAGGAGGCTGCGATTGCGTCCTTTCGCCGAAGGGCGGCGTTCTCCTCATGCAGAATCTGCATTTGCACCTCATATTTCCTCTGCATCTCATCCATCCTCTGTTGCATTGCCCTGATCATTTCCCTTGTATCTACTTGATCATCTACCATCCTTCCTCCGTCCATGTTGCTAGTTCGGTTCCTTGTGGTCACCATCAGGGTGTATGGTCTAAAGAAGACTGCTCGACCCCACGGTGGGCGCCAAAATGTTTCGGGTGTAGGGACCAAGAGTCTCCTAAAAGTTTCTTCGATCTTACTCCTCTTCTTGGAATCTCCTCTTCTCGCAACTGTAATAACTTCTCCAAGAATTCCACTTCCTCGCTCGATCGGTTGAATAGACGATCGGGGTACCTGTCTAAAAGGCTCCGACGCTTAAGTCAGTAAATAGACCGATCGGTGTAGCAGTATAACTACCGTAATAAATGCGAATTAAAGACCCTCACCAACCTACCTTTGGGCCCTATTTATAGTTTCTGGTTTGGGCCTGTGATTAGGGTTCCTTAATCACGACCCAATGATCCTCTAATCAAGATTACTGACTTGTTTAACGTTAATTAATCCGATTGACTGGTGTTGTTTGGCCGTGCGACCGATGGCCGCTTGACTAGGCTGGTTATCTTCTGATTTTAACGTGAATATTTTATTTATAACTGATCGACCGATGGTCATATATAAAGCACTACGCGAATCATTTAGGAGATTAATCGACCGATCGACCTTGTGGCTGATCAAATGATTGTCCTTTATAAGTTAAGGTGTTGTTCGTGTGGGACCGAACGACCGATGATCCGTCGCGGAGTAATGCGTAATTAATATGTAGGCCGATCGACCGATTGTTCTTTACGATATAATATGTTGTTCGTTCGTGATACCGATAGACCGATGGTCCTTAATATGGTTCATTCACGAGACCGATCGACCGATGGTTCCTTGCGATATGATACGTGGT
>Ga0209589_1007170_pt1 | contig 18069 bp, 9 predicted proteins | sample CowpeawhiteBW_FD_187525 | JGI IMG/M metagenome (GOLD analysis project Ga0209589, IMG submission 187525) | Root nodule microbial communities of legume samples collected from California USA - Cow pea white BW (SPAdes) (version 2) | ecosystem: Host-associated > Plants > Roots > Nodule | place: USA...
CTAACCAAACTCAACCAAGTAAACAGTATACACATCGAAACCACCTAGTATCTAGTACCCGGACACCACCAGCACAAGCCATCTAGGCAAGTAGCCGGTCGAGACCGACTACTTGCCTAGAACGTTAGCTAACATCGATGTCCCGCCTTCAATAGGTTTCAAGGGCCTGATTGGGGCCCAGGCCCATGCATGGCCCAAACTAGAGCCCAAGTCAAAACCCAGCCCATGAAATGGTCAAACGTCATTTAATGCTCTATAAATACACGTGGACCCCAGTAATTAAAGGTACGCATTCATTAATCACTGATTGACTCTCTAAGAGCTTTGACTAACTTGAGCTTCGGAGACCCTTCTGCAGGTAACCCCTCCTGGGTCCAAGCCGACACGTATTGACCGGGAAGAGGCCAACTGAAGAGATAGCGAACTATATGATAAGGTAACGCTCGTGTCTAATCTCTTGTTTGTTCTCTGCAGGAACACAATAGTTTTACAATTAAGACTTAAAGACTACTAAAGGATGTTTTATGCCATATGTATATAAGTGTAGTCTTTAAAATATGTTGGCGAAAAATTGAAAATGTGGTCTTAAATAGATTAAAAAATTCCTACCAAAATTTTTGTATTCCCTTCCTCATCCCTTATGTCAGTCTAATAGATTTTCAAAAAACATTTCATTATTCCTTCACGCGCATAGACAAAAAAAAACCCCTATTTTCACACAATCCCTCCCTCCTTCATAAACCAAAAATCACTTTCCTCCCTCACAGTATTCCTCTCTTTACTAAACCTCATACCACTTCAATTTTTGAACTAAGAAATTCCTCATGTTGCACCTTTGTCACCATCGTCATCTTGCAACTTTTTCATCATCATTATTGTTCTACAACTTTGATCGTCATTCGCCATCCTGCAACTTTGACGGTCATGTATTTATTTATATATTATATATGATATTTATATTTAGTTCATATGTTATCTTCGATATATTTTTTCAATAAAAAAAATATAAAAAGTATTGAATATTAATATAGAGAAGAATTTGAATAAGTGTTGAAATAGAAAAAGATTTGATAATAAATGACAATAAGCTCAACAAACCTCACTAAAATATGTTATAGGGACACATTAAAAAAAGTAAAGTTTGCACTTATTATTATATAATCATTTAATTTTTTTTTTTGACGTAAGATTTCTAAAAGACTAAAATTAATACTTTTGTATTTACTATTTTAAGAGACTAAATAATTAAAGTATTTTTTTAGAAACTATAATTTCAATAATTATTTAAAAATATGATTTTTACCTTATTTATCACTAGTCGTCGGCACTTTCGCATACTTAGCTTTAACATTGAATTATCTATAACATAACAATTATCATACAAAATAAGATAACAATATTAAAATCTACTTTCCTTACTCGTGGTTAAGATGAGATTTGGAAAAGTTACTTCAACCGGAAAAAAGAGACCACAATGTTAAATGCGTATGAAAATAACTCTAAAATATTTGAAATATAATCAGACCAAAAAAATAACTTACCGTAGAAATGTTATTACATTGATATGTAATGTGTCATATTTTCAGAAATCAAATAAATATATTTAATAAATGGAACTACGTAATCTATGATGCACCGATATTTCAACTTGGGTCACGTATCTGTGTCTTACACGTATCGTATAAGATACTTTAAGATACTCTAATGATATTTATCAATGAAGTATCTAATCTATAAAGTCGTATGTACCACACCTAGTCGGCCCCGCTAGGATATCAACACATGTCACCCTTGACCGACACCTATATCGGCCAAGGCTGGGGGACTGGTGTACCACACCAAGTCAACTTAACAAAATAGTAATAAAACGATGCCTATGTACCAAAGAATTTGAGTAGTCAGCCTAGGCCGAGCTAACCTAAGCCTAATCGGCCTAAACCGGTAACTTAAATACCTAGAGGAACAACCTGCCTAAGATAGCACATAAGCAACACAAACCGCCAAGGAAAGTAGTCGGCTTAGGCCGGCAACCCCAATATACTTAACAAAATTAAAGCCCCCTTAGTATTCAATGGGTCCACCTCAGGGGCTAGGTTAGGGCCCAAGCCCATTTACAGCCCAAGCTAAGGCCCAAGCTAGGGCCTGACCCATAGCATAACCAAACGTAATTAATACTCTATAAATACACGTGGACCCCAGTAATTAAAGGTACGCATTCATTACTCCATTAATCACCTGATTTGACCTTTTGAGAGCTTTGACTCACTTGAGCTTTGGAGTCCCTTCTGCAGGTAACCCCTCCTGGGTCCAAGCCGACATATACCAACCGGAAAGAGGCCAACTAAGGAGATAGCGGACTACATGGGTAAGGTGACACTTGTGCCTAACTATCTTGTTTGTTCTCTGCAGGAACATCGTAGTAAATTACAATAAAATCTTTGAATAGTGACCAATTTTAGTGACAAAAAATAATTACACTGTATAGTGACCAAATTGACAACTAAAATAGTTCTAAAAAATTATAATTAGTCTCTAAATTGATAATTAAAATAGTTTCAATTATGAATTGGTTTTTAAATTGGTCACTAACATTAGTTACCAGATTTTGGATACCAAAATAATTGGTCTCTAATTAGGAAATTTGGATTCACACATTAACAATCATATATTTATTATGTTTATAAAAATTATTGTACACTTTTCAATATTCATATATCGCGTATCTATTATGTATCGTATCCTATAAAACGTATTGACATATCGAATATGTGTCGTATCCGATACACGCATCGTGTCTGTGCATCATAGCTAGTAATTATTTGGAAAATCGATGAGAAATTAACATTCAAGAAAAAAAAACAACTAATTAATGTCTAAATGACACTTCAAGAGAAAGGGACAAAATTATGAAATAATATATGAGTGATGCAACATTTCGTTGGCCTGGATCGGTGGAGCAATTTTTGCATTAATCCAGGGTTGCAACTCGAGGTTGGTTGCTTTCTGGTTTACAGTGATTTGATCACGCGTGGTCTTGTGCGGATTCAGGGGTTGTAGGACGTTGGCTTCATATCATTGAAGGTTTTTTTATTTTATATGTAGTAATTTAAGTGATATCATTCACGTGTTTAGAGTTAGTTTGAGTGTTCTATGCTATTATGACATGTACATACATTTTTTTAGAAGGGTTTAAAATACTCTAATATTTTTTTATTTATTCAATTTTTATTATCGATCTAAATATAAAAAACGTAGAGGTGGTGCATCCTTTGGTTGGCGGCGTGGTCATGGAGTAGATGCATTGGTGTTGTTGTTTGGAGGTGTGTTGCAGCATACAAGTTTGGAGGTGCGGGGGGAACCTCGTTGGTTTGAGGGATAAATATGTCTTTTTTTTCAAGGTTTCATATCTTTGGGAATTGTTTACAAGACTAGGATCATCATGATCAAAGAAAGTTTTATTAATCTAAATTGTTTTCAAATTTATGGACACATTTGTCAATGTTTTTAATAATACTTGTGATATTTCTTTGTTACAATACATTCTCCTTACATGAAGGGAGATATGGTCTCAATGTAGATTACTGAAGAAATTTATCTTGCTGATATGGAAAAGTGCAAAAATCATTTGTATGGGCGTATTTTGTAAACAAAAAGAGATAAACTTCTCACACATTTATATATTTGTAAGAAGCTTGATGTGGCTTGGAAACATTTTGGTCGATTGAAAGCAATTCCTTTTGGCAAAGAGTTCTATGAATGTACTTTTTCTATGCTTGAGGATATGAGAGAGGTTTTGGTAGTTAGATTTTAGAATTTATTCTGATATCTATGAAGCCTACGAAAGCTCAATGTTGGGTGCACATACATGGCCTTCCTTTAGAATATTTGCATTCAAAGTCAATTTTATCAATTACGCGTGGTATTGGCACACCCTTACATTTAAATAATTGCACCAAGAATAAGTCTGAAGTTTCTTTGCCCATGTCTTGGTTGATGTTAATTTGTTATATGATTTGCCCAATCAAATTTTGGTGGAAAGGCTTAGATCTACATTTATCGTTGACGTCAAGTATGAGAAATTGTCTCTTTTTTGTTCAAATTGTAAAATGATTGGTCATGATCTATCTAATTGTAGATGGTTACAACAAGATGTCAATGTAACTTCTGGTGGGGAGAAAATAGTTGGCACAAAAATACAATTTTATCATCCTAAGGTGGTTGGTACCCATGGATATAAAGGTTCTCCAGGTTCATTTTTAAAGCCTTTGGAGGTTATTGTGCAACCTGTTGTGGAGCCTATTAAGGAGCATGTTTTGACTGAGTCTTTGGTGAAGCCTGTGGTGGATCCTATTGTTTTTGTGGTGGACTTTGTAGTGAATCCTATAGGGGAGCTTGTGCTGGATATTGTTGCTCAGTCATAGTCTAAGCCAAATCATGACAATTTTCGTGGTTTGCATGAATCTTCTATTGTTAAGAATCTAGATGTTTCTAATGGTGGTGGTGTGGCAATGGATTTTGATTCCTTGGTTGATATGCCTTCTTTGCAGGATGTTTTTTGTAACATCTTGTCAGGATATTACTGATTTAAATAAATAAAACAAATAAAATCATAAAGATGTCGCATTTATGTATAAACTTCATTTCCCAAAAACGCGGGAAATTTAAACTTTCATAAATGTAAATAATGGAAACCGAAGTTCATAATTACCAAAGTGTCATAATCTAAAATAAACGTCTCAAATGAGTTTACATTTCATTTCTAATAGTAGAAAATACAAGTAATATAAAACACCCCGGATATCCCCCCTCCGTAGCTAAGTGTCACCGGCTCCACCTGCATCAACATCCTCTGCTCATGTGTACCGCGTACACGATCATCGCCAAACACAAGCAGATAGGGTGAGCTTATGAAATCAACATACATCATAACAATAATTAAATAACCAACCATATAATTATATTTTCTACAAAGAACCAATATACAATCTCTGTCTCTATTCTCTAACTTCTGGCCACAACCAAACTATTAGTGTTCTACCTCTTCTAGTGATTATTCCAAGATAATTTGCTGCCAAACCTATCGGCCACAACTGACAGAGCGTGTGCGAGAACCAATGCCATGGATCATACACTATAACACTAGGTGGAGTTCCCATATACGAACATAATCCGTAATGTCCCAAGACTACCAAACTCGTCAATGATTTACTGAGGAGGGCAATCTATCTAGACCCATCCGTACTGGCCACAACCAGCACACTCACACCGGCAACACTCGCCAACCCGAGCTCAACTCAAGGGTTCCTCGTGTTCATCCACCATCCCGAGCTCAACTCGAGGGATGCCATTCCGAGCTCAACTCGAGGAATGTACGTGCTTAACCCCTATCCCGAGCTTAACTCAAGGGATACGTTCCGAGCTCAACTCAAGGAACCCAGCAATCTTACCTTTGAAGCATCACCAAAAGCCTTGTAGAACACCCTACAAAGTCCAATAACCAAGACATACAACAACCAAATCGCCTAGTGGGGGACAAGTACCGCTAGGCGTTATTCGCCTCCAGACCGCCTGGCGGGGGACACGTACTGCCAGGCGCCAAGCGCCTCAGAATCGCAAATTCATTAACCACAGCCCGGCGGAACAACCCACACCGCCAGGCAGACGTGCTCCAGGAGACCCCTGATTTCGTCGCCATCGCCTGGCAGGACGCTCCCCTCCTCCAGGCGCCACCAATTCCAAAACCCCATTGTTTCCTTGCCACCGCCTGGTGGATGTGACCCCACCGCAAGGCGCCATACCAGTAATAAACTCTTACTGGTTTTTTCGTGACTTTTATTCAAGTTCCCCACATTGGTCTTGCATAATCATTCATTCAGATAGTTGAACCTTCTTCATTTCATGTATATACACTCTTATCCACACTCGTCAAACACTTAATCGTCATCCACACTCAAACTTTAACTATCCGTGTCTAAAATGTGAGTACACCCAATTCACCATTACCATTGATTCATCCAAAACTCCCAATTATAACCCTAAAATCATATTCACATTGTTTCATCAATTTGACCTATTAATTATACTGGTTTTCAATAAAATACGACGTTAGATCATCTCTAAATCACCAACCCATGATTTCCCTCTGATCAAAATCCTGTCAAAACACCCCAAAATGACAAAAAACCAAACCCCAGACCCGCGTCGCCTGGGGGAAATTCATCGCCGCCAGGCAGTTCATCAAGAAAAACCCAGAATAGTGTAAAAAGCATACGTCGCCTGGCGGTCGGGAATGTGCCGCCAGGCGGTCTCACTTCAGTAACCCAGAACAGACAAAAATGCATGCACCGCCTGACGAAAATGAACAGCCCGCCAGGCTGTTCCTGGAAATTTTCTAGAAAACACAAAAAAAGACAGAATTCACAGGTATGCATCCAGTTTCATACATTGCATGGTGTAATATCGAAAGCCAACATAAATTAACAATTACAGCTCCCCTAACCTGGTTTTCCTTTGCTTAAAGCTTTGACAATTGAGATTTTCTCCCTACCCAAATTGCCTCCTTAGCCTTCTCTCAATTCAGTCCCAAAAGTCTCACTCAAACCTCACAAAACCTCAGATTTTCGTGCTCTCTTTCTAGGTATAACTTCAGCTTTGCCAAACCTTAACTATTAACCTAATTTTGCTTTTTAAAGGAAACCTTAACTATTAATCCCAAAACGAAAAATGCCACTTAATAGTGGTTAATTGCCATTCATTGTCCCATTTTGGGCTGTTTTACAGCCACCCCTATTCTGCCATTCCACTAGGATTTCCCTCAACTTTTCATATTCAAGCCAAAGCCAAAAATATCCAAAAATAAAGTTTAATGTGATTGCCAAATCAATATCAAACCATCATGCTAATTCATGTTTCATGCTAACAATCATCATCCAATTAACATATTATTTCACAGCATGATTATCATATATCTAAAATAACAACGAATAATAACATAAAATTGGCATACATAGGACTTGAACCCAAGTCCTTTCACACAATCAAAGTACTCTCAACCACATGAGCTAGTACTTTTCCACATAATACTCTTCATAATTTAATGTCATAAATGATTTTCCCACCCTCATTTATTAATTATTTATTTATTTAATTGATTAAATTCCACGGGTCTTACATTTTTCCCATTGTCGATAGTTTGTATAGTTTAAGACATTTAAATTCACCTCATTACAACTTTGAGGCAGTTTCTAATTTTTTAACATCTAACAAATCTTGTTTTGTAAAGGAATTGAAAATAGCCTCTAAATGGACTAATATGCTTGACGAGAATGAAGATTCCAATTCTAAGGAGGATGATGAGTTAATTCACACTATAAAGAAGCCTAGTCGAGGTTGGCCAAAGAAAGTTAATACTAAATCTTCCAAAGCATGGATTTATAAAAAGCTATAATAAGTTTTAAAGGTCTTTTATGGATTGCGAGTCAGTATAATATGCTGAGGAATTTGATTATTGAGATTTAGTTTTCTACCGGTGTTGCATTGGTTTACTTTTTTCCATTTATGTATTCACTTAATTTTTTCATCATAGTTATTGTTTTCCTATGTGTGTGATGTATTTTTATCATGGGTTTGGTGTGATCCTTCCATGTTTTCCTACTGTTTTTCTTTCTTGTTTTTAATAAAATCTTTATATTATGGTTGTGACGCTAACATGAGTTTATTGGAATGTTTGGAATAAGATTAGGAAAAGGGTAACAAGAAAGAAAACATGTATCCATCTTTTTTTAAGGAGAGTTTGCCTAATAAAATCATACATCACCTTTCTACCTTCTATTACATCTCAATATACAAAGTACTAGTAGTTAATCTTGAAATTAAAAGAACTTAAAGAAATTTTCTATGGGACTAGGAGCACGAGAGTAGAAAAAAGGATCAAATGGACAAACATATGCAAAGCCAAGCGGATGAGTATATGAAGTTAAAGATATAAAGCTACTTAATATAACTGTTAACCAAATGGAAATGGAACTGTTAACCAAATGGAAATGGAGGTTAGGTATAGAAAAACAAGACCTCTTAAAAATGTTTTAAAGTCTAAGTAGGAGTGTTAGAGCAATTTAAATAATAGCACTAATAATAAGCATGAATCCTTGTAGTAGAATGATCTTATTCATATATAGTGATCGTTGGGTCAATGACAAACAGTCCCAAAAGAGAGATATGGATGTTATAAACATCAAAACAATTTGATGGAAACCTTGTAGCAATTTTTTGGATATCATATTTGTCGCAACCGGGGTCATAAGGGTACGATGAAAACTATTTTAAAATACAGAGATGTCGCCACCATGGTTTATTAAAGAAAACTATAGAAAAACCTTAAAGATTTTAGTCTTTGAAACTAAATTTGGGTTCGGAAGTCGGTTTTGTGTGGGGAAGGTATAAACACTCCAGAACGTCTATCCAAAGACGATTCCTTTTAATTAAGTGTGCCAAATTAATGTAATTTTTAGAATATTTATTTTCCCCCAAACTTCAAATATAAAAACAAATACAATATATTAAAGAATATTATTGAGTTTTTTAGCTAGGTTCAACAAGGATTGACCTTGCTCCTACTGATAACGTTGTCATGAAGTGATCAAATTACCACTACTTAACTATAGTAACTTCAACATTGCCAAATTAGTAGTGAACAAACTAGATAGGGTTAAACTAACCTTGAGTCATCTCCCAATGAATACAGAATTGATTTCAAATAATTTATTCTTATAAAAATCTATCCTAATGTAATTAAAACTAGTAACTATGAAGAGATGGGGTTTTGATATTCAAAGAATAAATGACACACAAATAAAAGATTGTAAACACAGTAATAGTAAACATGTCAATTCCACTACTTTTTCAAAATAGAATTCATCATTATTGTTATTTAATTTCTTGTCTAAGATTTCAAATTAATCAATGTAACTTCTCAATTAATTTGTTGTCGTCCTCACTTTTAACCAAAGTAATTTTTCAATCAAAAGCAAGTAACTTCTCAATTAAATGTTACTATACATAAACATGTCTATTCTTTTACATCTTATATCTAGTAAAAACCCAATTAACCACAGTAGCTTCTTGATTAATTCTGATCTAAGTTTTCACCTTTAATTAAAGTAACTTCTGAATTATTAGCAAAAACTCATGCAATCATATGAAAGTTTCTAAAATTAATCAAAGTAATTTCCTAATTAAAATTAAAAATCCTTGGACTCATACGAATGTTATGTTATGTAGATTTAACATTGTGCTAACTTGGTACAATGTAAAAATCATTACTTTTACTAGATTAAGAACGAAAAGACATAGATGAAAATAAATCTCAACAAGAATCAAAAGAACAAACATATTAATTCATCTAACCTCAGAATCTAGTTAAGAAATTACAATGGAATCAACCTTAAAAGCTTAACCCTCCATGGATTGGACGAAATACATGATAAATGATGAATGAGAGAAAATTAAAAAGGATGGAAAAACGAGAGATGTGGGGGATTGTAGTTGCCAAAACCAGAGAGTTGATAATTGTTCTCTTCTATTCCCTTGGGTCTCTTTATATAGGCCTTGATTGGACTTGAATCTTATATTTTCTATTGTTGAAATATTTTATCTTTTGATATAATATCTCTCAAATAATTAACTGATTTTATCAATTTCTAAAATATTTGGAAGATTTTCTTACTGATAATTTGAGATATAACAAAGATAATTAATTAAAAATCTTTAATTAATTATTCAGCAACTTAATTTCTGTCCAATTTCCAATTCTGCCCTTCTTGTTACTGTGTAATGACAGACTAACACGTGGCATCACCTTCTCTCTCCCAAAATTAGGGTTTCTTCCTCTAGGTTTGCTTCAGCTGCATGGTGGTGATTTCTACAACGTCTCATTCTCTGATGAAGGTGTGATGATGGTGCTGCATCGCGGAATTGCGTCGTCAATGGCTTGCATTTTCTACAAGTTGCATGGTCGAAGGCGTGTTTGGTTAGAGAGTTCGTTTCTAGCATTGCATTGGAGAAATCCATGACGTGTTCATGGTTTTGTTGGAGCAAATAATGTAGAAAATGGTGAGTGACACTCGTTGTTGCGATTTCCGACAAAACTCGACGGTGCTACTCTGATGGTTCAGTATTGGATGCACAAAGGTTGTGTGATTTGTAACATCCCGACAGGATATTATGGATTTAAATAAAATAAAATAGAAATAATACGTCAATGTCTTTTAATAATACTGAAGTATGCTACATTTGGTAAAACAATAAGTTTAGGGTGAATTCATAACTAATTGAGGAAAGGCATGATTCTAATTTGTGAAATTTGGTAATTGATGTGTGGATTGTGATTCAGCCATATGGTTAAGACTGGATGAGTTGATTGATAATAAGAATTGTGTGTTGCGTGTTTGTAGCCTAGTGGTTTTGGTGTTGCGAATTGTGGCCATGACAAATTTATTCCCGCATGTGGACTATTAGGTGGTGGCCTATAGTCGGAGGAACGAGTAGACACTCGTGGCAACAAAGATCGATCAATGTAATCATCAAAGGGTGTAGAATCAAGATACGGTTGAGAAGTTAGGATTCTAATAAGGGTCATAGATTAGAAGTTCTTATTGTATTGTAAATTGTGTTTTATTTTATTTGAGCTCACCCAATCTGTGTGTGTTTGGCGTTGATCATGTAACTCGTTACATGAGAGTAGATGTTGATGCAGGTGAGCACGTGGATACTTAGAGCCAGAGTGGGGCTAGCATGGGAGTTTTGCTTGGGATTATTTTATGGATTTTATAAGACTATACATGTAAACAATTATTATGGATTGTTTTATATTTGTAAGCATGAATGTATTTACGAATTTTTTTTATCGTTTGGTGTGTATAAACTAAAGTTTTAAATTTACCCACGTTTCGGGAAAGTGTTCTATTAATAAAGGTTGTTTAATTAATATTAATTTTAATTTTAAATAAGTAATTTCCAGCTAAGACATTACACCTCCCTTGAGAATCATTCTTTATGAACTAACAATCATAGGCAACCACCATGTTCATCCAGCTTCTACACACTTTGATAGTGACTTTAAGATAACACTTGTTGTCACGAGCCACCACTCGTGATTCCACCGCTACGAGCCACAACTCATAGATCACACTTGCGAAACCATCATGTTACGAATCACCATCTGCAATGCCAAGTGGGGTTCCCCAATACGAACCACAATCTGTATTCTCAACACAAGATTCCCCACATCACAGGCTGCTACCCGTAAGGGAAATCAAGTGGAGTCAACCAATACGAGCCATAACTCGTATACTCACACTGAATTTCCAATACCATAAGGCGACTACCCAGGGTCGCCACTGTTTACCCTCCATTTCGAGCCACAACTCAAGGAATGACCACAATAAGTGTCCACACCAAAGCCATCATTCAAAACATTTAAAATTAACTCAAACCCCTTCTGAGGACCTCTACCTTCATGCATCAAAAATCACAGCCATCATCGTGCGCATCTAGATTCTACACACTCTGATCATATCCTTAAGATGACTCTTGTTGCCACAAGCTCCAACTCATGGTTCCACTATCTATCGGCCACCACTTGTAGATCACACGTAGGAATTATACTATTATGGACTATAATCCGCAACACCGAGTTTAGCTCCTCAATACGAACCACAATTCGTATTTATCACAAGACTAGCAGCCTCATTGACTCCAACCGTGAAGGACAATCAAGTAAACCAATTCGTACTAGCCACGACTAGCACGCTCACACCGGAATTCCAATTACCATTAGGCTCCAACCAAGAATGGTCACGTGTGTAACCTCCCCATTACAAGTTATAACTCGTAAATGGCCCCTAGCAAGTCATCTCCTCAAAGCCTTCATCTAAAGTTGTGTAAAAATCCTCCAACGCAACTCGTCCTTGCACGTGGTATTGCTTGGCGCCACTCCAACGTCGCCAGGCGGAATATCGCTCTAGACCGCCTGGCGGGCACCACACGCCACTAGGCGCCATGCATTCTAGAAGTCCCTATTTGACAGTAGTGTTAGCGCTACTGGTTTTTGGCACTTTCGACAGGTTCTATGACACTCCAATCATCACAAGAACACATCAAAATGCCAATTTGCATTCATATCAATTAACATGACTTAAAAGCATCAATCCCTTATATATATATATATATATATATATATATATATATATATATATATATATATATATATATATACTCCACCATTTAAATTCATACTAGCATTCAATTTCAACTTATGAATAATACATGCTCATATCAAATATAAAGCAGCAATACTCTAACAAGTTAAGCACATGATTCTATGCACTAATGCGAATTAGTATAACACTTCACACCTCCTATGCAACAATTTCATTTATATTGATACACATGCATTCACCAATAAACCAATTCTCAACATGTGACTAACCCAAAGGAACATTCAAATTCATGGAGACTCACAACAGAACCTAATGATGCTTCCAACTCATGCCACATTGAACATACTTTCAAAACAGTACTTGAACCATGTAAATAATTACAACATCTTGCAATTTGAATACAGAAGATTCGAACCCAAGTCCTCTCCACATAACCAAGTACTCTCAACCACTTGAGCTAGTACTGTTCCTTGTCATAACTCTCCTCATTAATTAATTTGGAGATTCTTTCTCTCGCATTTATTAAATAAATATTTATTTATTTATTTAATTTTCTCGAGCCTCACACGTGTCATCTTCTGATAGGGTCCTATTTTGTGAGTGGTAGGAGGGGTGAAAGTTACAAAATTAGGAGGTGTAGAATTAGTTTTGAGTGGCCCATTTGAGAAAGGGGATTGTATATGTAAAAATTAGGGGTGCATTTAGGTCTTTGTATACTTCTTTCCTAAATTTACTGATTTTGGAATTAACTTGTAACTTGGAAGAATTTAATTTCTCACTTTTAAAGAGCCAAATTTTGATTTTGGAATTAACTTGTAACTTGGAAGAATTTAATTTCTCACTTTTAAAGAGCCAAATTTTAACTTTAGCTGCATCAACAAATGTTAGAATATCCAAGAATATTTTATGCAACTAAAATCACTTTTTAAGCCATTTTTATCTCACAAACTCATTAAACTCAATTATCACATATCCTGATTAAATCAATCTTTTAAGCACTAAAATTCAATTAAATACTCAAATTTAAATATTAAATGAGGGCAAAAATTTGAACTCATCATCCATGTCTCTTCATTTGCAATGGAGGATGAAGGTTACGTAGTTCTTTAAAAACTATTTGGAAAATGATCCTTGAAAACATTTTAAATTTGTGGGAGGAACCCGACAAGGACTTTACATTGCTCCTACATATGTCCATTCAGAATGGAAAATCAGGGATCGTGTTGTTCTAAATGAAAAAAACTATTTGAAAAGGATGTGATTTTTGGATTGTGAACCCGATAATTGTCATATAGTTTCGTTTGCGTGTATTATTTGAAGGAATTTCATTGCTCTGTTATGTGCCTTTTTCATGGTTCTTTACATTGGCTACTTGCATGTACATAGGACAAATACTTAAAAATGGAGCTTTACCTAGTATCTAGAGGTGCTTCCTTACCTCATCCCTTAAAAGGTACATTCCATACTTCAACATCAAGACTTGTTCTTCCAAGTCACTACTAGATATATTAGTTTTAATAACATTTAAAAAATGTTGCTAAACCCTACAAAACTGTTGCCATTTGCAAAGACAACATTTATACACATGTTGTGTACAGTACATGTTACCAAAAGGTTTTAGCAACATGTTTACGTATTATTAGCATCATTTTTAAAAATGTTACCAAATAGTATTTTAAAATTGTTAAAAAATGTTTTCTAACTTTTAGATTCATATTTAGCAAACAAGTTTAATGTGACACGATTGAATTTGGTTGGGTTGTAAAATCTGGGGAGGAGAAAAGAAAAAGAAACATGTATTACTAAGATCGGAGTGGCAGGGATAGGATGTCTTTCCAAATCCACATGATTTTTCATTGAAGAGTTACTCTCACTTATGTAACTATATGTCCCCATCTTTGCATTTTTCTCTCATTCCACTTCCACGTCCTTATAAAATAACCTCATTGCATTGGACCACTTCATTCAGCCATGCTTACACCAATTTTAATTCCAACCCCTTCATCTCACTTATTTATATATATATATATTATATATATATAATATATATATAATATATATAATATATATATATATATATAATATATATATATATATATATATATATATATATATTAAATATTATCAATTTAATCCTTAATTCATAAACCATAAACAACTTTGTTTGGGTTCTTTTATATATATTGTTTTGGGGTTACACTTCCCGGTACCCAATATTGAACATAGTTACACTTCTCGATTCTTTCATAAAAGCTACCAAACAATATTAGCTAAAAGTGTTTATTGAAACAATATTTTAAACAGTTTGAAAACAGGTTCTCAGTATAAATGTGAGTTGTATAGCTCTTAACACTAATACATTGGCATTTAATTTTCAATCTTGATTCAAAATAAATTTAGAAATAACTATAAAGAATATATCAATGATAAAAAAAATGATACCTTGTTTGCCACGTATCCTCCCAACACTGCTCAACCAAAGATCGCATAACAGGTGGACAGTTTGATGGAATAACTGGCCTTGAATTCGGAAGAAATACAACACCACATAACATAAATATTAAGAATATAGAGCTTGAGGTGTTTTAGGAAGGAGAAGGAAAAGAACATTTTCTTTGTAAATGAAACGAGACTACAAAGAAAAAACAAAGTAAACAAGTAACAAAAAAAGAAAAGAAAAAAAAGGCTAAGTTAATTTTAAGATTTAGTAACATTTATATGAAAAATGTTACAGTAGTATGAAGATATTTATCTATTGTAACATTTTAAACAAACATAATTAAGGAAATGTTAGTAAAAGCAATAAATGGTGCAACCAGTTTATAGGAATGGGAATGAAGCATGTTAAGCTTACAAATGACAGTTGAGATTTCAATATTCCAATTAAATCAAATTCTAAAGAAATGAAAGATTAAGTTATGTTTTCTATATTTTTCTAGGGAATGGAATAAAGTTTGCTCCTGCGTTATTAAATTAATCACCATTCTAAATTCTTGATTTTTTTCCTTACCATTTTTTATAAAATTCTTCATTTAAAATAATATTTTTTTTTGTGATAGTTCTTGTTATGTTTTGGTATCATTGATATGTTTGATTTTTTGAGTGAAGAGTTTCACCCAAATTTATGATAAGATTGACAATAAATGAATCTGGGAGCGCTAGTGTCAAATGTGTGTATGCATTACATAAAAGAAAATGAAAATTGTTAAATTCTATTGGAAGGTAATGACAAACTTCTCTTTGATTAGTAGGAGATGTCATTAAATGCTTTATTTAGTATACAAATCTAGAAGCAATGTAATCAATAAGTGCAAATACTTTTATCCTAGGAATCTGACTTGTTTATTGTATGTATATAGTAATGAACACGTGCATGACATTTTTATAAAGTTTTAAATTAACAACATATTTATATTGTCTCTATAAAATAAATATTGTTAAAAAGTTTTAGTAGCATTTTTAACAATGTAGCATTTTCATTAAAAAAAAGTTACTAAAAATTTTTAGTAACAATTTTATAATGTTACTTTTCTATAAAAAAAAATGTTACTATAAACTTTTAGTGACATTTTAAAAATGTTACACTTTTATTAAAAAAATGTCACTTAAAATATTTAGTAACATTTATGTAAATGTCTCTATTAATATGTATAAATGTTACAAAAAATCAATAGTAACATAGGGAATACATAATATGTGATAAAATGTTACTAAATTTTATTAGCAACATTTTTAATGATTTAGTAACATTTTTGTAGTGTTACTATACATTACATATCTAGTAGTGCAAGGATTGACTTTGCTCTTACATATCTCCAATTGGAATGGAGAATCAGGGATCACGTAGTTTTTAATGAAAAAACTATTTAGAAAAGATGGAAGGGTTTGTAAAGTTGAAATGTGTTTAGAGAGGTTTTGTATGTTTTCAAAAGTAATTATCAAGCAAGTCCGAGACTCAACAAGATAACTAATGCTATGAAAATATGATTATTGAGCAAGTCTGATACTAGACATAATAATTAAAGTTATGAAAATAATTATTATCAAGCAAGTTTGAGACTAAACACGATAATTAAAGTTATGAAAATAATGATTATCAAGCAAGTTTGAGACTAGACAAAATAATTAAAGTGATGAAAATAATGATTATCAAACAAGTCTGAGACTAAACATGATAATTGAAGTTATGAAAATAATGATTATCAAACAAGTTTGAGACTAGACATGCTAATTAATGTTATTAAAATTAATGATTATCAAACAAGTCTGACATAATAATTAAAGTTATGAAAATAATGATTATTAAACAAGTTCGAGACTAGTCATGATAATTAATGTTATTAAAAATCTTACTATCAAGAAAGTCTGAACTCAACAATATAATCATTAAAAGGATTTTGAAAAGTTTAAATTATCAAGTAAGTCTAAGACTTATAATTAAAGAAGAACTAAATTCACTATGAAAGATTCACTTAATATAAGAAAACATGCAATAAATACTATAATGCAAAGGCATAAAATGTTGTGGATTAGTAATATAAATGGCCATGGTGCAAATATAAATTCCAATAAATGCAACACGCTTGCACATGCCCTCCTAAAGTCAAATCAAGATGAAAAATGGCAACAATACTACATAGAAAACAAACTCAGAGGGACTTAGCTTCAAATGTCATTATTTGAACCAATTTTATATTTTCCTTACAAAAAGGTGTCCACATTCAAGTAAAAAAGTATTAAAAGACATGTTAACCTCACATAAATCATTATTGACACGTAAATGGGCAAGGAAAAAGGCAATAGTGCAGTGTGGGTCCCACTAGCTTCATTGACAAAACTTCAACCAAATGCATATAACAAGGCATATCAACCATCCAGTACTAGCTTTGGACAACCCAAATGAAAGGAAACACTTCAAAACGAGGTGCAAAAAAGAAAAGACATGTGATAGTAATATTAAACCTTATTAATGTCCCCACGAGAATAGCTTTTGAGAACAAGGAAAACAAAACTTTAATGAGGCTTGACATATGATAATTAATTTTACGAAAATTATGATTATCAATCAAGTCTAGGACTTAATATGATAATTAAAGTTATGAAAATAATGATTATCAAGAGAGTTTGGGATTCGACATGATCATGAATGTTATGAAACTTTTGATCATCAAGCGAATCTGATACTCGACATGATAATTAATGTCATGAAAATCATGATTATCAAGCGAGTTCAAGACTTGACATGATAATTAATGTTATTAAAAATCTAGATTATCAAGCAAATCAGAGACCTGACAAGATAATTAATATTATGAAAACTTGACTATCAAGCGAGTTTGGGACTCGACATGATAATTTAAGTTATGAAAAAATGATTATCAAGCGAGTCTGGGACTTGTATAATAATTAAAGTTATAAAAATAATGATTATCAAGTAATTCTAAAACTAGACATGATAATTAATATTATTAAAAATCTTACTATCAAGAAAGTCTGAAATTCAACACGATGATCATTAGAATTGTACCTGATCGATACTATTTAGGTGCGGAACCAGACGGTCTCAAGTACCCTCTGTGTCGAACCTCCTCCTGCTCCTTCCTGGACTCCTCCTGAGCCTCCCAGCCGTCTGCACTCCGAGGGTGGGGGTACTTGCAGGCACTCCGACGCTCAAGTTAGAGAGTGATTGATATGAGTAGTAGTAGGTTAATCAGAAAAGTGTACCTTTACCTGTTCACTAGGCCTTAATTTATACTAACTTCTTAATGGACCTGTTATTAATATTTGCGGGCCGTTTGTATTTGAGGATCGATTCCTTCCTTTTCGATTGAGGTTGCACGCATCGGCTCTT
>Ga0209589_1007172_pt1 | contig 18060 bp, 4 predicted proteins | sample CowpeawhiteBW_FD_187525 | JGI IMG/M metagenome (GOLD analysis project Ga0209589, IMG submission 187525) | Root nodule microbial communities of legume samples collected from California USA - Cow pea white BW (SPAdes) (version 2) | ecosystem: Host-associated > Plants > Roots > Nodule | place: USA...
CTCTGATGCCACAAAGAGGAACTGTTGCCAACTTCTGCAACTGATATCATATCCTCATCTGCAATCATGTAAAGAGATCCTCGCTTCTTTCCACGAGCAACAACAAGATTACCTTTCATTACTTTCCAGTGTCCATCTCCAAAGGTGGTGTAATGACCTTCATCATCCAACTGCCCTATAGATATTAAGTTTCTCTTTAAGGTAGGAATATGTCTAACATTTTTCAAAGTCCACACACTTCCATTAGAGGTTCTGATATTGATATCACCTCTTCCTATAATATCAAGAGATTTTCCATTTGCAAGGTAGACCTTCCCAAACTTTCCTGGAACATAGTTAGATAATAATTCTAAGGAAGGTGTAGTATGAAATGACGCACCTGAGTCCATAATCCATGAGTCAATAGAACTATCTAGACTACATAATAGTGCATCTTCAATTTCATCAATTGCTGCATTTGTTGATTGATCATTATCTTGCCTCTTGTTGTTGTTCTTCTTTGGAGCCCTACATTGATTTGTAAAGTGACCCCTTTTTTGACAATTCCAACAAGTGATATCATTCCGAAATTTTGGTTTTGATTTCTCTCTAGACTTTGATCTGCCTCGGCCTTGATTACGACCTTTTTGGCTACTTCTTCCTCTAGTTTCAGTACTCAATGCTGAACCAAAACTAGAACTAGAAGATTCCCCTGAACTTTTCCTGTGAACATCTTCGCTTAAAATCAAGTCACAGATGTTATCAAGCTTCAACTTACTATTACTTGCAGAATTACTAACTGCAGTAATAGTTGCACTCCAACTTTTTGGAAGAGATGATAATAAAATTAATGTTTTCACCTCATCATCAAATGTTATCTGCACTGATGTCAACTACGCAATAATTGTATTAAATTCACTAATATGATTAGTAATCGAGTTACCTTCACCCATTTTTAGGTTGACTAGCCTGCGAATCAAATACACTTTATTGGTTGCAGATGGCTTCTCATACATATTTGACAACGCCTTCATCAAATCTACGGTTGTGTTCTCGTTCATGATGTTGAACGCAAAAGATTGGCTAATGTCAATCGGATCACAGCGAGTGTCTGCCAATCTAACAAATCCCATTTTGCCTGCTCCATGTCGGTTGGCTTCTGCCCTGTTAAGGGTAGATACAACTTCTTCTGATCCAAGTAATCCTCTATCTGCATCTTCTAGAACCCGAAGTCACTGTCATCAAACTTCTCAATCCTCACCTTCCCTTCTTCCAATGTCATTGCTCTTACTGCTTTTGACGAAAGCTCTTGCTACTTTTGACGAAAGCTCCTGCTGCTTTTGACCAAAGCTCCTGCTGCCTTTGACCAAAGCTCCTGCTACGAATTTTGACCAAAGCTTCTGCTGCGGCTTTTGACCAAAGCTCCCACTACTTCTATAAACTGAGATTCCCAAGAAGAAAATAGAAACCAAATCTTTTCTGATGTGGAAGATCAGACAATGCTGCAACCACAGAGCATACTAAGAAAAATGGCTCTGATACCAATTTTTAGGAACAAGGCAATAAAGGAAAGAATAAAGGAGAGAAAATAGACACAGAGAATTTAACGTGGTTCGATGTACAATGTGTATGCCTACGTCCACGACTACACTAGGAAGTATTTGTATTTCTGGTGTATCTCAAAGCTTTACATAGAGTCTCTTATATAGTAAAATAGAGAACCACATCTCACAATTCTAAGCGATGTGGGACTAAATCAAGCACCATAATACTAACAATGAATACACATGAGTAATCAAAAAAATATAAATAACAAGATAATATTTTTCTCTCTAAGAATGTTAGAAAATGGTTACTCAAATAATACTAATAATAATATAAATATGAAATAATATAATAATAATTATTAAATCAATAATAATACTAAGACAATATATAAAACAATGAATTTTAATCAAAGATCAACAATTATAATAACAACAATAAATAAAAATAAATAAGGAAAGGAGTAGAAATATCCTGGGTTGAAGCACTGATAGCGCTATCCTTAGAGAAAAAACGCCCCTACTGCACAGGGTTAAACAAATGCACAATCATATGTGTTTCAAAGGGTTAAGTATGTTTTTAGTCCCTGAACTTTGGTCAAAAATTGGAATTCGTCCTTGGTCAAACCTTTGATAATTTTTTGTCCCTAAACTTTAAAATGAATTAATATAGTCCTTTTAACCCAATTTTGTTAACTTTTTTTTAGATTTCGAACGCATTTCTCAGTAAATATTGAACCGAGAATGTGTCAAACAGCGTAAACAACTCCAATATTAACATGAAACACATTCCACATGTTGAAAAAAGTCAATGTAATTGGGTTAAAAGGACTATATTCATTTATTTTTAAAATTTAGGGATCAAAATTTATCAAAGTTTCGACCAGAGACGAATTCCAATTTTTGGCCAAAGTTCAGGTACTAAAAACATACTTAACCTTGTTTCAAATCATATGCGTTTCTCTCCCAAGATACAACAACCCGTCAGATCGATCGAGTTCAGCAAAGGATCTCCAAACTTTATGAACACCACTGTCTTAAAGATAATATAGAGAAGAAAGAATAACACTTTTAAGAAAAACTCTAGTGTTTGTTGTCTCTCTTGTTGTTTCTTTCCCATACACCTAGGTGGTATTTATAGGTAGAAAAGGGAGACAAAGAAGTAAATAGTAATAAGAATATAGTCGTTAGCCATTAAAAACATTAACCAATAAATTAAAGGTCTATAAAAACATGAGTAGCAGTAAGTTTTTTTATTTTAATTATTTATTTTTTAAATTATATTAAACTATTTCTAACACACAGGTCCTCCAATGCTAACTTCATGTTGGAGATGTATAACCAATGTTCCATTGAATCAAAAAGATGTTAGTCGAAAATTATTTTCAAGCTTACAAATTGTTTCAATTATAGAACTCTTAGCTTTGTCCATGATAGAAGCATGCACTGCATTTGTTCAAATCTCTTTGAAAAACAAGCTAACCTTTGTTAAAACACTCCATATAAGCTTTGACAACATATCACAAAATGCTAAAGGAACCAATCTTTACATAGAACAAATGACAATCATGACAATCAGAGTTATTTTAAACCCTAAACCTTTATGAAGAAATAGTAAAAGAGCTAAACTGACAAACCCTAATTTTTAATTTATGAGAAGTTACCTTCTTTGTTGATGAGAAGTTAGGTTATGTTGAGCTTGCGGGTGACATGCTTGGACAGCTTCAAAGGAGACAATTTTGGCAAGATTTGGTGTCTCCATATGGAACATGAGTTTTAGCAAGAGCACAAGTTTTCATACGCAATTGGAAATGGAGGTTTATGAAATTATATAATTTAACTCATCAAATGTTTGAAGAATCATACTCGAAAACTAATGTAGCATGAGGTTTAGGAAAGGTGCGAGCAAGAAATGAAGGTCGTGTAAGGAAGGGCAATGGAGAGGTCTATGCAATGTAGCCATTATTTACTTAAATTTAAAGAATTGTTTCTTCCATTTAATTTTTCTCTGTCTTCACTAATATTTTTCTGTTACTTTTTTATAGATTCAAATTTGGAACATCATTCGCATGAAATTTAATATTAAAATAAATGAACTTTTACTTAATGTTTTAGGACGAATAAATTTATTTAAAATATTTAAATAAAAAGTAATTTCATTTATTTATTATATTTTCAATTGAGAAGGATTAACGAAAAATGTATATCTAATAAATCTATAGCTATTTTACTACCAGTAAGCTACAATTTCATTCCTTCACCATTTTTTCTTAAATTAGTGAAAAATATTTATTCTCACGAATTTTTCACGCAAAATAATAAATTTTTTGTAATGTTTGATCGTACTTTTGATAAAGAGATTGTGTTTCACACATGTAATATTAGTTTATTTCAATGACCAATCGACAACAGTTCATGCTTAGTTAATAACTTCATAGGTAGTAGTGACATGTTAGGATGCAAAGGTACCTTAGTTATTAAAATTATTGTTATAATAGAGTGTGTCCATGTCTGATGCATTAACCTGTATTGATAATTAATTTATACTGGAAGATTTAGATAAGCTACTTAATATTTTAACCAAAGTGTCCATGGAAATTAGTAAGTTCAAGATGTAAACGAGACCGCTTTACAACTAAAAGCCCTATCAAATAATGCTCAAAATATTTCTTAATGCTTTCTTTTTCATTTCTATTTAGTTAATAAAAATTTAAAAAAAAATGTCTCAACTTTGTTTTATATATTAAAGTGGTTAGAGACCAATCATTATTTAATAATATTATTATGTAATATAAAAGTCATATAGTCTTTTACCATTAGTAAATACTAATTTTTAATCCATTATTCACATTGAAGTTTGAGAGTTTCAACACATGAATTTTTTATGCTTCAAGAGGTCATTTGTGATAATAATTTACTTTCAAAAAATTGCTTATATTTAGAAAAAAAAAATATCTCTACTTGTTTTAAATTTTTTTATTTCTTTTGGAGCTTCTTACCTTTTTCATTTCTTAGTCTATCATTCTTTTAGTTAATTCTGAATCCAAAAGCTCCTTAAAGGTTTGTTGAATTATTGTTGAGTGAGTATAAAAAGTGAAACAAGTTTAATATTCAATCAAAATATTTTGTATAGATACAATGAAAATTGAGATAATGCTCTTAATATGTTTTTGTGTGATGACATTTGATAGCTATAATTATTACACAATGGAGTAGGACCAATTTTAAACATGATTTATTTGTCATTTATGAAAGTTTTTTTTTTCTATATTGCAATTTTAACACTTAAATTCCAAGTCAATATGATATTAAAATTAGATATATTGAATAAAGAGACATTAAGTAACTTTGCGATCTATGTTCTAATCTTCAAAATACTCTACTCAATCCCACATCAAAAGTACTAGTTATAGTAACAAGAAGAATAGACTACAAATGTGAAACGTGTGACACCCTAAAACTTACTTAGCTGGACAAGGTCAATAAATGATCATGAAGGTCTATGGCCTAGGGGAGTGACTTTCATTGCACTTAGAAAGGGTACTCCTCTAAGGTATGTCCTAGTGATAGAGCCAACGTCATAATTTGTGATAGTGGGCCCTTCTAATATCAAGTTAACAGTTACATTCCAGGTTTGGAATCTAAGTTAGGGGATGTTCGATCTCTCTAGCATTTTTATGATTAAAGTTAGAAATAAATTTATTTCTTATTAGCACTATTTATGGTGCTTTGTTAGTTATTATTAATGTTGGGATGCTGAACTTTCCAGTATTATACCATCGAATGTATTTTCCAAAATTTGGTGATATGTGTTACTGATATTGTATTGACATGATGAGCTTGAAATATGATTATGTGTATATTACTGAGATTGATATTATATAATGATGAAAATTTTAAGGTTATTAACATACACTACAAAGAGTAGCAAATGTATGAAAGTTTTGTGAAAATGTATAAATCACAATTGTTGAGGTTGTGTATAGATAGTTACAAATATGCACTATGGAATAAAAGATAAAGAAAATTATGGTAATCTAGAGGAATTGGAAATTGGTGAATGTTGTTCAATAATTGGTGTACATGATTTGTTGTAAATGAGTAATTGGTGTTTAATAATTTAAGATGACATTAATATGTTAGTGACTCATAATAAGTTGGTTTCCACTTGTCACATGTTTGGATGAAATCACTCTCACATTTCAGGCATCTTAATTAAGTCGAAAGTAATATGCTATACTTTCTATCAACATTTATGTTGTTTGACTCATGTATTAAGGCGAGTGGTACTTGTTTGACATATAACTTACCTTTTTCTTTTCTTCCTTTTACTTAACACTCATATTATATGGAAAAGAAATTATTATCTTTATGTGTTGTATTTTCTCATTTGTTAAACCTATATTGATATTTTACTTGTACTGGAAGATCTAGTCAAGCTACTCATTTTTTTAACCAAAGTGGTTTAAGAAGTGCAGCACATGCAATTTTTTATGCTTTAGTGAGGTGTTTCATTACTAAACCATTTTATGTTTCTATTTGTGATAACAATTTTATTTCCAAAAGTAACTAAGACTTTTTTTTTGTAAATGTTTTTTATTTTTTATTTATCGTTGATCTCACTGTGTTTGCCATTTCCTAGCCTATTTTTAAAAAATAAGTAAAGCATGTGAAACTAGTGTAACCGCCAAACAAAATATTTTGAAATAATGTTCTGAATATATTTTAGTCAAGACAGTGTATATTTATAACATATTGCATAATGAAGTAGCATCAAACTTAAACATGATTTCCTTAAAAGAATTTATTTTTCAAAAGTTTTCTTATTGTTTTTATTCTAAAGAAGAGACTCACTAAGTAACTTTGAGAATTATGGTCTAATCTTCAAAGTACTTCACTCAATCCCACATCGAAACTACTAGTTATGGTAGAAGGAAGAATTAACTACAAAGGTGAGATATGTGACAGCTTACAACATACTTACCTGGACGGGGTTAATAGATGATCATGAAGGTCTATGGCCTAGGGTAGTGACCTTCATTGCACTTGGAAAGGGTACTACTCTAAGGTCTGTCCAAGTGATAGAGCCTACGTCATAATTTGTGGTAGTGGGGCTTGCGTTCGCGCAGCCCCTTCTAATATCTAGTTAAGATTTTAAATTCCATGTTTGGAATCTATTTTCAATTATTTAATGAAGTTGGTTTTAATTATTACTCTCTTATGAGCTTGTAACTAATAATGTTGTTTTGTTTGTATTCAAGGAGACCAAAAGAAAGGATACAAACCATTATGACAATTAGTTACTTGATTAAAAGAAGGATAGACTATCATGGGAGTTGTGGGAGATGTTCATGGGATATAAATGATGCCAACTATGTTTGTGGATTCTTTTGTTTTCTTTTCTCATGGAATAGTTTCATGGAAAAGTTAAAACAAATGAATGAAATTCTCTTAAATCTTCATATCATTTTGTCACTTAGTCTCATAGCAAAAAATATATTAGTTCTACAATTAGCGATTAGATAAACATCAAATGTACTTACATGTTAAGTCCAATTCAATCAAATGGGAACTCCAACAAAGTCACATGCTTTTCCGTTGGATTCAGATCACATAACCAAACTACTATAACTCATATTTAATATTTTAAAATTTTTATATGATTATTTAACTTATTGAACCAGGTAGAGAATAGATTATTGAAATTATGGTCAATCAATTTTAATAATGTAGCGACCCTAAATAGGAGATGCATTACCATTATCTTCATCATTAGTATCCATTAAACCTAGAAATATGTATATTGTATATAGAAGTTTTGCACAAAGAGCTTAGCTTAACATATCCAAGTAATTGTACACTATACACAAAAGCATATAATTGAATGTATACAACCTATTTGCATCATCACAAATAACAAAAGAAATTTTGTAGTTTCACAATTACTCATCATTACCATATGGAAGAGCATCTATTTGGTCCTCTACTAATGTATAATACATATATAATCACTGTAGATGGATAACAAAGTACCACCAAAGATATAAAGAGTAAGCTAGTGGAGAATTTTCAATGCTCCATACAAAAATATCATGGCACATACTTAATATAAAATATTTAATTATATTTTCAGAAGAAAAATGTAATTTTTCACCTGTCATGTCTATCTCTTGCATCTTATGAATTATAGTTATAAATTTAAAAACTAGGACCTAAATCTCATCTTGAGCATGACCTTGGTAAAATTTTGTATCTCTGAACTGATCTTGTTTTATACCAAACTCCAGAATATAGAAACATCTTTTGACTCTCACAACTAGAGATCATCCTCCTCTTGAATCTAATACTAGTAAAATCGATATAGTCTTCACACAAAATCCCTACGCCCCCTGGTGTGCCCACAACCCTTTCGTCCAACCAATGGTGGTTGTCTAGTGCCCTTAACACCCCAACCCCTAGGGCTTTCTATAATCCACTTTTTAGATAGTACCCAATGGTATATAGTTGGCGTCTAGCGTTCTAAACCCTTGGAGCTCTCTAGAATCCATTTTCTAGATGGCGCCCAACAACTCTAAGGTTTTGCCTAGTGTTATTACATAATTTCAAAAATTTCAATGTGTATGAAAATTATCCATTAGGTCCATCTAAGTTATTTTAAGACTTTCTTGTATCAAAATAAGCCTAATTTATTTCAAAGTTATCTCATTTAGTATCAACACACCAATTTGAACACATCATACTCAAATCCATATATTTTACCTAGTCATATTTCTCTATAACAACTTTATCACATAGAGACAAAATCAACATAAGAAATCAACTCAGCAAAATGACACAAATAGCCATTTCATAGACAAAATATCTCACAACATTTTGCATACTCTCCTCATCATCATCACAAAATTAAACAGTAGCATTCTAAAAATTTTAATACCTTCCCTTACCTTAGAATAAATATCCCTCAAAGTCAAACTCCTGCCAACCAAAAGATAGTGTTATATCCACTAGAGTGAAAAACATCCAAATAAGATAAAATTTTAGTATAAGATGAATCAAGTTGAGAGGATCACTTCTTTCAAGGTATTGTTAGGAATCCAAGTGTGATTCTAAGTCCCACATTGGCTAAAAATGAGAAAGTGGAGCACTATATAAGAATAAAGACCCATAAACCCATTGCCACTTGGATTTCTAACAATTTCCCCCTCAAGGGTGAGTCCCTTCAACCACATTGGTACACTCCCCCTCCAGCGGAGGCTGCCCAACCATGAGTACTCCTTTTCTGCCCTTTTCTGTACCGTCGTTCTTCTTAACGGGACACGCTTACCTGGAACCCTTACTTGGGACTCTTGCCAGGAAGACTTTCGATACTAGGACCATACTGGTACTGCACTAGTCTGAGCCGGTATTAACCATCGGCTCTGATACCACTTGTTAGGTTTTTAAGGAAGGGGTATCATTGGGGAGAATAAACACCAATGAGATCTGAGCCTAACCACATAAGACACTGACACCACTCTTAACCCAAACCCTTAAGGCAATGGGTCTTTATTCTTATATAGTGCTCCACTTTCACCACTCTTAACCCAAAACCTTAAGGCAATGGGTCTTTATTCTTATATAGTGCTCCACTTTCTCAATTTTAGCCAATGTGGGACTTAGAATCACACTTGGATTCCTAACAATCTCCCCCTCAAGGGTGAGTTCCTTCAACCACATTCACATAAGACACTGACACCACTCTCAACCCAAAACCTTAAGGGCTCTGATACCACTTGTCAGGTTTTACAAAGGGGGTTTCACTGGGGAGAACAACACCAATGAGATCTGAGCCTAACCACATAAGACACTGACACCACTCTCAACCCAAAACCTTAAGGCAATAGGTTTATGGGTCTTTATTCTTATATAGTGCTCTACTTTCTCATTTCTGGTCAATGTGGGACTTAGACTCACACTTGGATTTCTAACAGGTATTTGTTAAGATTGATAACTAAAAAACTACCAAATTAAGAAACAAAGGATTTTATGGAATATATAGAAATTTATACTATTTTCAAAACATCTCTCAGTGTGTGTTTGGAGGTATTATTCATGCAGATTGATTTGTGGGGAAGGAACTCGTTTGATTCTTAATATTTTCGACGATTTAAGAGCGTGGAACAATGATGAAGTGAGTTTTACATATCCATGCTCAAATCCAAAGTTTTGAAAGGAAACCCACATCAACATCATATAATCACAAAAATATCCTTACAAAGGCTATGTTGAGATCGGGGAAAACTCGTCACCTGGTGTCGTTAATGCACTGAAGAAACCATAAAGGTTGAAGAAGAAAAAACTAAAACAAAAAACCTGAAATATAAAACATAAAATTTTAAATAATAATAAAATAATAATAGTAAAAATAATATTTTTGTAATTTTAAATAACAACTTCAATTTTATTTTAACATAATTTCTACTATTTATATATAAATTTATATCACACTTACCCTTAAGGGTAAAATGGTAATTATCTAATTTTAATTATTAAAATATTTTTTTAATCTATCATATCCATCATATCTTACAGAAACCCTTACATACTTTCCTCTTAAATCCTCTCAAATTACACTATCTTTCTCTTAATCCAAACAATCACAAATTCACATTCTTTTCCTTTCATATTCATTCAAATACACTCCTCCAAATTCATCTTTGAATCCAAACACACGTTAACACCTCAACAACTACTCAATGTTATGATTGATTTCTAAAATTGATGAAGATTGAAGATGTATTTCACTAGAAGAAAATTCTTGATTAATAACCAATTATAGTGACAACAAATAATTAGTCACTATAGTGACCAATTTAGATACCAATTTATAAACTAAAAATTATTGGTAACTAAAATAGTTTTAAAAAATTATAATTGGTCTCTAAATTGGTGAGTAGAATAGTTTCTATTATGTATTGGTATCTAAATTAGTTACTAACATTAGCTACCTAGATTTTTGCTACCAAAAGAATTGGTCTCTAAATTAATCTCTAAAAAGTGATTTTAATAATTATTATTATAATTTTATGTTGTTTATTAATAATTTTTAAAAAAAGTAAATACTTTACCAAAAATAAATTTAAAAAATTAAAATATATTTATAAATTTAAAAATATTAAAACATTATTTTTGGATTAGGTTAGGTACTCATAAAATTTTAATTATTATTATCTATTATATCTTATAAAATCCTAAAAAATGGCATTTGAAAAGTGGCAATAGTTTAAAAAGAGTGAGACTCAATTATTTTAATATTAAAATATTTTAAATTAAATAGAATTGTTATAAACGAGTTTCATTATTTTAAAACACATCGTCTCTATAGAAATCACTTTTCTAGAGTTCTCTACCTTGTCTTTTAGAATTCTACTGCTCTGTTTTCCTGATTGAATATTTGAGACCGTAGGAGTGATCCTCGTGACGAGCTTTTCAATTGGGATCGATCAGTTTCTCCACTTGCGTAAGTTAAGTTTCAACCATTTTTCTTGGTCTTGGTCTTCTTTTGTTTTTTTTTTTTTGCATGTGAGATTTTTTCTGTTTTCATGTGAGGTTTTGATCTTCTATATGAGTCTTTGTTGATCAATGATCATAACAGTATATCTTGATCGTTCTTATGATGTTTCTATGTGTAGATAAAGCTTCTTTGAGTTGAAGGTGTGGTTGTTGTCAAGGTATGGGAAGCAAGTTCTTTTTTGTGTGCGTGAGTTTGATAAATCTAGTTTGATATGTATTACTGAGGTGATCTTTTATGATTTAGCTTAAAGTTGCCTTTTAGACTAGTTATGCTTGATTGGATTAATCTTGTGACATTTGAGAGAATTGGAATCTGCGTAATTGAGCAATTCAGTACAAGCCTCAATGTTTTAAAATTGTTTTTGAACAAAAGTACTAACAGCAGAGTATTGACCAACTAAATAGGTCCAATTTCCCTCATATCACATAGTGCATTCTTTTGGTTTTTGATATAGTGTTGAGTGGTGGAAGACTGACACTGAGTGTCAGCCTCGTTATGTAGGTCTAAGAACATTTTAGCTTTAGGTCATTAAGCGCCAGATTGTACCGTTGAAAGTCGTAGTTTGCGAATGGTTTGGAATTGAGCGTTGGCCAGGTGACGTTGAGCGCTAGTGACCATTGTAGGTCTGGGAACATTTTAGCTCTAGGGCATAGAGCGGTATGTGGGTATGTAAGATTATAATTGGTATGAAATGTTACGTGAGCATTTGAAGTTATCATGTTTACGGAATTTCAAGGAGAAGTTCCTGGTGGTGTTGTTAGTGTATGCCTTGATATCAAAGAATGTTTGGAAGGAGGTATCCTAAATTCTAATAATCATTTACACACAAATAGGATAGAATGAGTTATGTAGTGAGATAGTAGAAGATCCTAATCTTGAGAAAAATTAGGCTCAATGTTGTGTGTGGTTGGGTGATATCCCCTTAATGTTAGACTCTGCAAAGTTTAGAAACCATCATAAATGCACACCTCCCGTGTACCCTATATCAAAGGCAAGTATTCAGATAATTGAGTTTAGTATCAACTGCTTGTGTGAATGTAACAGTGATATGATTTATACCATGTGTGTATGCTTTTTCATGAGTTAATTTTATATATATATATATATATATATATATATATATATATATATATATATATATATATATATATATATATATATATATATATCCTTATTCCTTGATACCCTAGCTTACCCTTTTGTGTGCTTTGTGTCTATTGACACAAATAGCCTGGATGATTTGGTGCTTAAAGATTTGATGAAGTTTTGATGAAGGTACTTGAAGCTATTGCCTTGAAACATATTGGAACCCTGCTTACATTGATGAAGATGTGAAGATTTGATGTTTCACGTGTTGATCAAGCCTTGTATACGTGCTCTCCATCTAGATTAATCATGGGGAACACAAGCTTAAAAATTGTAATTCATATTGTAGACCATTTTGTGTTTATTAGATGTATAGGGTCTTAGTTGTGTCTTCTAATCTATTGAAATGTTTTTCAACAGGTTAAATGCTGTCTTTTAATCTATTGAATGGATTTTTCACAAATTAAAAGGCTAGTTGTAGTAGTCCTAACTGGGACTTACTTAATCAGTTGATTTATTTTGTAATCAACTAATTTCACTTAAGTTAAGTGAAATCAACCGATTGATTTGAAAATCAGCCTGTTGAATTTCATAACAGTTTGACTATTAAAGTTGTATTTTTCAAAAGAGAGGTAAGAAGACCATTTTTGAGTGCGAAATCTTTCTAGAAATTGTGGAATTATCTATCTTTCATGATTATACAGAATGCAACTGGTGAAGATTGATCTTAGATCCTTCTTGGAGCATTTTGCTTGGTGTTTGAAGCTTAGAGAAGCTGGTTGTGGTAGGCAAGGTTGTTCTACCACTGAGATTTGATCTTTCTCAAGCTTTTAAGTTGTGCCTGGTGGTTTTCCAGGTTTGCAAGAGGTGTCTTATTGTGCTGGTTTTATTCTTGTGTGATTCAAGAGTCATTGTGTGTTTTTCTTGCATATTTTAAAAGTGTAAGGGTGTGAACTTTGTAAATCTTTTGAAATAATGCAAAGTCAGTCTCGAGTTGCCTTGACTAATTGGATGTAGCTTAGGTTTGAGTGAACTAGTATAAAAATCTTGTCCATTGGTCTTTTCTCTAACCCTTTTTCTCTTGCATAATTATCCAATTTTTAAAAGTCACCTTATTTTTTAACTATCCAATTCAATCCCCCTCCTCTTCTTGGCATTTCAAACATTTCAAAACTTACAGTGTCTTCTTGTGTGGTTTGTCTCTTTCTTTTATGATGATCACTTATTCAATGAGAGCAAAGGAAATTGCAGGTTTAGAGGCACCTATAGAGAATGATGAACCATCAATTAGGTTAGTGGATGGTCTCAAGAAGTTGTAGTCAGGAATGAGTGTTTGTTTTGAGCCTTGTTGGTTTTAGTTGGTTTAAACGTTATAATTTTATAATCCTATTTTTTCAAGACTATATTAATATATTTTATACACTAAATTATTTATTTTGAATACTATGATGAAACATATATTTTATTAGTTTTAAATTATTAAAATTAGGATATTACATATCTAATTTTATTTATTTAGTATTATCCATCCACCTAATCTAACTTGACCATATATATCTATATTTATTTCAGATTTCTTCTAATGCACAAGAATATGCTATTTAAAAAATAAAAAAAAGAAAAATAGTGTTGGGCTTTTTCTAAAATATGAGAATAGAATTTAATAGCTTAAGATCATCATATAAAATTTATATTATTTATAGTGTTTACTTGATTAAATTGTTTAACTATGATTTTGTTTATCAGCGAGTTCACTAATATTCTAATTTTGTACATTGTGTCAGTTTAATTAGTTTAAAACAATTTAGTTTTTTTAACTAATTCATAAAAGAAAATAGTCTTTTTGACTAATTCATAATTATGTCATAGCTTTCTATATAAAAGTTTTACGTAAGATGGTGTACATTTGCATGAAATAATAGATAAGATGATTACTTTTTTTATTTTATTTTGTGTATTATTGGTCTGTTCAATTTTCATAAATGTGTGAATCAATCAATACTCTTCTTTCATTTTTTTTTTTTCAACTCATACTGACACGCTATTGAAGATCTTAGCCATGGCTAAGATCTTTCAGGATCACTTTTTTCATTTATTTCATAAAATAATTACTTTTATTAAATAATTTTATGGTTTATTTGTTTTCCTTTTATGCTCTAATTAATCAAAATCATTCCATCAAAATTAATTTTAAGTTTTAAAATTATTAATTATTTTATAATTTATTTGTGTTATGATGTCTTTATTAAATCAAATCTTAGTTTTATAATCAAGTTTATTTTTGTATTAAAATTTCCTCATTTTTTCCAAATTTTACCTACTTATATTTCAAGTTAATATTCTTATAAATTTTGTTCCTTTTATCCTAAATATGACCTCTTATTTAAATTAACTATACACATTTCTCTTGTAAAGTTTAGATTATCAATTTATAATCTTGTTTTTTACTTTCTCAAATTTGAGTTAATTTTTTGTTTTATATTTTAAAATGTAAAAGTTTTGTCACATATTTTGTTTTATAAAACTCATGTCACATTGCTATGATTTTGGTTGACCACTTTCATAAGTTTAGTATTGTCATGTTTCCAAATAAATAATAGAATTAGAGCTAATGTTCTAAATAAACTCACTATCACTAAAAAGGCTTGACAAAATCTTGTATTAATGTAAGAAACTCTCACGTCATTAAATTGGGATAATGAAATGTGGATAACATTCATTATTGAGTACTCTCTCAATGACATCAACTTTGGGATTCACTTAAGGCCAAAAGGATAAGATGACAATTCTCATATTACACTTTGTTCAACAAAGATTTCTTTAGAAGTGGAATCTCTTCCTCTTACTTTTATATGATAATAAAGCAAAATATGTCTTGTTTTAGGTATTTTTAAAATTATGTATGACAAAAATGAAATGGACGGATTTTGAAAAGGGAATTGAGTAGAGCTAATAAAAGTGATTTGTAAATTGTTTTTTAACACAAAGAATATTAGACACTCAAAAGGATTTTCTAATAATTTTAGAAAATGTTCAAAAATAATTTCACTATTTTTAGAACTAAAGACTATGTGTGTAATAGAAAAGATAGTCGGAATTATCATTTTCATCGATCACCACCAAGAAGATCTCATTTGAGATATATATAAGTTAGACGTTATGATTTCATTTGAATTGAATAAGACATCTTAGCATAGAAAACTCTTTGATAAGAAAATAAATAGTGTAAATCTACTAGCGAAATTAAAAATGATATTAAAGAAAAAAAATAGGAAGAATAAGAAAAGAAACCACTAAAAGTATAGCAACTTATACATGGACCACACGTCAAAGAAAAAACCTTTAACAAAAATGATTTTTTTTGCGATGAAAGGTTATCAAGATTCAACAAAATATTAGTCTCTTCCTAAATATGTTTAATACAATTTTTTCAAAAGACTCAAATGTAACTTATTACATTATTAAATTAATTATTTCATTTATATGTAATTGGAAATTCTTGTCTTTGTGGATAGAGGCGAATCAGGTGTCATTTATTAAATATATGTTATATTTAAAATTGTGATATAATTAATATAGGCTTAAATACCTTTTTTGTCTTCATTTTCGTAGTGTTTGTTGCAGATGGTCTTTATTTTGACAGAATGTTTAAAATGGTCATCATTTTTACAGAATGTTTAAAATGGTCTTCATTTTCGCAATTCGTGTTTTATTTGGTCCTTTATTGTGACGCCGTTTAAATCAACAACGGAGCACTGTACGTGACACTGTTTGTATTACGTGTCATTGGGGTGTGTTACGTGTACTATACATATGGCTAATTAACGTTAACTTTTCAATTTAGGAGAAATTTTGCAATTAGCGCTTGAGTTGGATTGTAGTCGCACTCTTCATCGTTGGAGGCGATTTCTTCATCTTCGTCTTTCTTGAGCTCGGATTTGCAGAGGAAGCAGCTAATACTTGTCATTTCATCGTTGGATTGCAGTCGCGCTCTTCATTTCAATTTTCCAATTAATCATCATCAACAAGGTAAGTGGGTTTAGGGTTTTCTAGGTTGTGTTTGCTCGTGGGTTAGGGTTTTCATAATTCTATTTTAGGGTTTGTTTCTGCTTGGACTATTGTGATGTGCTGCATGGTTTTCTAAATTACCACATTTGTACAGTACACGTAACACACCCCCAATGACACGTAATACAAACAGTGCCACTTGTACAATGCTCTGTTACTAATTTAAACGGTGTCACAGAAAAGGACCAAATAAAACACGAATTGCGAAAATGAGGATCATTTTAAATATTTTGTCAAAATGAGGACCATCCGCAACAAACACTACGAAAATGAGGACGAAAAAAGTATTTAAGTCATTAATATATATATATATATATATATATATATATATTATTATATTTTTATTTTTAAATTAATTAGTTTAATTTATATACGCGTATATGAGTGAACTATTATAATCATATTCTATTAAAAAAAAGTCAAACGCGTAAAATTTTAGAAAATGACGTTTTAGAATTGATGGTTGTTTAAAAATAGTAAGACTTAATTATTTTAATATTAAAAAATTGTCGTATAAATAGAATTGTTATAAACTAAATTTCATTATTTTAAAACACAAATTCTTTAGAAATCACTTTTCTAAAATTATCTCTGACTTTTCTGTAGGTGTTTTTGTTCTCTGTTCGCCTAATTGAATATCTAAGACCGTAGGTGTGATCCTCACAACGAGTTCTTCAATTTGCACTAATGAGTTTCTCCGTTTATATATAGTATGTGTATTACCGACATAATATCCATAATTGGATTCAAGAAAGCATAGGCTTCGAGCAATTTCTAAAAAAAAAAAAACTACTGGAATGTAGGATGAAGTGAATACAAAGACAAATCCAACTAAAGATATTAAGTATAACAAACATTTTGTTCTTTAAAAAAAATAAAAGTTATTTTTGTTTTTTTTTTCATTATAATTTTCAATTTTATTGCATTATATACATAATACAATAAAAATGAAAATAAAGAGTTATGAATAAAAATATAAAAATGAATCAAATAAGATAAGAATGTTTGATAAATGATGAAATTTTGTTGTTTGATTTATAACCATACCCTGTTTTGTCAGTTTTCATGATTTGAGGTGAAAATGTTGTTGTGGATATATAAGATGATGATTGGTATGGAATGATGTGTGAGCATGTGAAGATATGATGTTTAAAAATTGTTCTAATTTCTCATTTCTACCCAATGTGGGATTTAGACTCACTTGGATTTCCTAGAATCTCTCCCTCAAGAGTGAGTCTTTTCCACATTAGTACACTCCCGATCTAGCGGAAGCATTCCAAACCACAAGTACCCTTATCCGTATCGTCGTTCTTCTTAACGAGACACACTTACTTGAAAGCCTTGCTTCGTAGACTTTCGAGACAGGGACCATATTGCAGTCATCTAAGTCGTTCACCAAGGCTAACCATCGACTCTAATACCATTGTTACTTAGTGAACCCCTTCTAAAAACCTAATAGTGGTACCAGAGTCAAAGATTCATATAGTGATTGGCTCAAACGAGTCCTAGTATCAAAAGTGTTCCTGATGGAGGGTCAGGCAAACGTGTCCTGTTATGTGAATGGCGAAACAAGTAAGGGGTACGCATGGCTTGTAAAATGCTTTCACTCGAGGTGGAAGTGTCAATGTGAAGGGACTCTCACTTGAAAATGGAGATTGTTAGGAATCCAAGTGTGAGTCTACGTCCCACATTGAGTAAAAATGAGAAAGTTGAGCAGCATATAAGGATGAAGACCCATAAATTATTGCTTTCGAGTTAAGAGTCGTGTCAATCTCTTATGTGAGTTGAGCTCATGTCTCATTAGTGTTGGTAAGGTTTATATATATATAT
>Ga0209589_1007177_pt1 | contig 18050 bp, 10 predicted proteins | sample CowpeawhiteBW_FD_187525 | JGI IMG/M metagenome (GOLD analysis project Ga0209589, IMG submission 187525) | Root nodule microbial communities of legume samples collected from California USA - Cow pea white BW (SPAdes) (version 2) | ecosystem: Host-associated > Plants > Roots > Nodule | place: USA...
ATAGTGAAATATTATTTTAATAATTAATATTATTTTTTATCTCACGAGTATTTAGTATATTCATTTTTATAAATATCAAGAAAAAGCAATGCACTAAGTGTTTTTTAATAACTGGTTTTTAATTGTGACTTGATTATCATATACTTTTCTTTTATTAATTACATATCACAATTTTTATTTAGATTATGATAAATTATCTTTTAGTATTTTTTTTTTAAATATAAGTATATTGATGAAGAAATAAAAGAATAAATTAATTATTTAAAAGTGATAAAATGGAAGCTACTGTGAGGAAGAAAATAGAAAAAATCAATCTTTGACAAAAATAGGAAATCAATTACATCTATTTCATTGATTTTTTAATCTGTCTCGTCTTATTTTAACTCTTCTTGTTTCTACAACTATATCAGAAAGATAATTTTCTACAATAAAAATTATCAAAATAAGACTGCAAAATAATACGGAAGATGGATTTTTTTTTGCTGACGATATGATTATTTACATTAAAAACAAAATATAACTAAAAATTTTAGTATTGATTCAATTATTATTAAGTTAAATAATCTTACGGATCCATAATTAAATATATAAATTTTAAGTATATTTTGGCACCCCATAAATATCGAGCAAATTCCACCACTGACCGTTAACAATATTAATAATTTTTTTTTAAATAAACCTAATTAAAACATATTTTAAAAAATTAAAACTCAAATGACACATTTTAAAAAAAAAGTACTAAACCGAAATATTTAAATAAAATTGGATACCATTCCACCTATTAAACCTAAAATAGATACGAATTATAATTATATTGTCAGTGAATATAATAATGTAATAAATAATAGATCATCCAAATAATTTTATTTTTACATCAACGGTCCCAAAGACACACCCTTTGCATTTCTATATCCTCAACCAATAAAAAAGTTTGTCTATTTTTTCCTGTGAGGAGTGATCAATACCCCAGAACTTGCCTCTGTCATCGTCTATTTAAAGAACAAAACCCTGGTCTAGTTACATGCAAAAGTTGTAGTGATAGCAAAAACAGTGAGATATGAATACGAAGTTCTGTGTTTTGTTCGTTGTTGCTTTTCTGGTAACATGGCCCTGCCAAGGCTCACACTACCAAGTTTTCCCTCTCCGAATGAAAACTGGCTACAATGAACAATACCCAACACAAGTTTCATGCGCAAGTTGGAGACTTGGTGTGGAGGCAAACAACCTCGTCAAATGGAAAACTGTTCCAGCACCATGCCAAGAACACGTCGCAGATTATCTTCTCGGCGACCAATATAGATCAGACTCCAAAACCGTGTGCCGTGAGGCTTTCCTTTATGCTAAAACCCTCAATATCACTGACAGAGACATATTTGTGTTTGATGTCGATGAAACTGCACTCTCTAATCTTCAATATTTCGCTAACCATGATTTTGGGTATGTTTTCTGATACCCTTCGAGCTTTTCGACCTTTTTCTGTAGATTTTTGGACTTAGTATATCATTGACGAATGCTTATAATGGTAGGGTGGAAGAACATAATGCTACGGCTTTCAAGATCTGGGTTTCCTATGGGGAGGCATTTGCACTGCCTGAGACTCTTAAACTCTACAACAAACTGTTGGATCTTGGGATCAAAGTTGTGTTCATCACAGAAAGGCCACTGGATCTGAAGGATGTGACTGTTTCCAACTTGAAGAATGTTGGATTCTACAAATGGGAGAAGTTAATTGCCAGGTTTGTTTTCTCTGTTCTTATGATTCTCAAGCTAAACATGTCTTTTATATGTTGTACTGTTTGATGAACACTTAGAAAAACTATGTGATGAACACTGTTTGAGGAAGTGGTTTTTGGTTGCAGGGATCCAGCCATATACTCTGGTAAACTATCAAATGCTTTTAAATCTTCTGAGAGGAAGAAGCTGACAGAAGAGGGGTTCAGAATCGTTGGAAACATTGGAGATCAATGGAGTGATATTGTGGGAGAAAAAAGAGGGTTTAGGACCTTTAAGCTGCCAAATCCCTTGTACTATGATTGAACTTCTAAGTCTCTAACTTTGCTCCTAACTATGAAATAAAGATAAGTTAGGTCATGAAATAGGGACACACTTGTTACTGTTTCTGTGTCTTTATGTTGTTGGAGCATGTACTTGAACTATGTGTTACCTATGTAGAAGACTCAACAATGTTGTTTTTTCCTTGGGTGGCTTTGATGAATTATGAAAGTTTATGTTCTATTTCGAGATTTGTAGTCTTGTTTTCATTTCTCTTGTCATGCATAATAGTTTATTGGTGTAAACTAAATCTGAAGAACCTAATATATGTGGGGTGTGAGAATTTAACATTTTTGTATTTCAATTATATAAATCGATTTAAAAACATAAATTGTTCTTGTTTACTATGGCCCATTCAGTAATCAAATTTATTGCAATTTACTACTTTTTAGATCGAAATTGATATTCTTTAAAAAAGGAAGTATGGTTAAAGAAAGTTTTATATAACGTGTAAAATTGACTATGAAATATTCTTGATTTTTAGAAAAAGACACGATTTGGCCATATAAATAATTTTTAAGTACTGAGAAATTATTAATGCAATTCAAAGCATCTTGAATGTTTTATATACGAAATTCTATGCACATATATTTCTTACATGTAGGTTTTGGCTCATCTACTATGTATTTTGTTTATTAAAATAACATAAAATTTTTTACATTAATTTGCACAAGAATGTGTGGGAGAGACATAGTTTATCCTTTGCGTTATCTAATGTAATGTAAATAGTTTTTTTTTTCCCTATTATTTCGACAAATGTTTTTCTTTTCACTCCATTTATGCACAGAAGGACGTTTTTTCCCAACCTAATTAGCTCCCAAGATGTTAAATGCGAAATCTGAAAAAAAAAAAACATTAGGAGCATTTGAAGCGTCTAAATTTCAGCCCAAATATTGTGTAGGCCCAACATCGTTAATGCACAGTCTATTGCACCTTTTCTACCTGCACTCCGAAAATTTCTAACTACACCGCATAATTTTGAAATGACCATTTTGCTTTTCTTAAAGGTAACTTTCGGGTTTTGAAAAGTTTTTAGAAAAAAAAATTTCGGAACTTTCTGAACAAAAAATTTGAATTTTAGAACAAGTTTTCTAGATTAAATGGAAGAACAAAAATCACATAATACATTTTTCCTAATACATATAATATCGTTCAAAATGAGTTCTTTATATTTCGAAACAAGTTCTTCTATTCTTTTCTCTCTAAAAGAGCTCATTCGAAAATGGAGGTGCAATCGTGATAGCGCAGTGGTGGAATGGTGCACTGCAGAAGGGTACTTTAGTATATTTATGTTAGTTTGGAGTGCAGTTAGTACTACTGGAATGCAGGAAGAAAAACCCAGTATGTTGTCCGCGTGACACAGCACCACGGTCTGGTAGATTTGAGCTTGAAGTCTGTTTTCAGCCCAATTTCGAAAGAAAAGGGAAAGTATTAACTCGGATACTAATCTAATACCAATACCAACCCCATCAATTAATTAATTACACCTTATACTTGTCTGCTTAATTAATTTATATTGTGTATATTTAAATATTTATTTTAATCCTAAAATTATATGTTTTAATCTAATACCATTACCAACCCCATCAATTTTTTCTATTGTTCGTATTTTAACCTTTTAAATATTAAAATAATCAAATATCATTATTTTAATTACACTATCTGTCTTAAAATATATTTTTTAACCATTTAATTTTTTTATTTTATTACAAGACCTTGCTTGCATAGTAATACATTTAAATTTCGTACATTTATTAATTTTTTAAAATAAACTTAGATCGCAATGTAAGATATGTCCGACACACAAGTGTTAAGACATTGTCCACAATAGGACATTGCAATAATGTTGAGACAGAGGTGGTCAAAATCTTATATACAACACATATGTAATAAAAATATGAAAATGTTGTTTGTTGTATAGTGTTATTTTTATAGCTTAATTTGTTATATTCATAGTTATTTATTTGTTTGGAATGTAAATATAGAAAGTTTAAAAATAAAAAGATTAAGTGATATGTAAAAGAAAACTTAAGCACATTAAAATTTCAAAATTTTGTATTAAATCTTTTTCATGGAACTCTCTGAATACATTAAAATAAATTTATTTCTCACAAACACCACGATTTAATGATGGATGGTTTATAAAAGTCACCACCGACACATAAATATATTTTTCAAATATAGATATATAACAATTTATGTATAGAAATTCGATCCAGAAACGTATGCTTCGTTCGTTTCTTAATATGATGATGTGTACACTGTCAAACTTTGAAATAGGTGTCATCATTCACTTGTTCTTCTTTTTATGGTACATTTGTAGTAGTACTATTTATGTAGAATAAATAGCAAATTTTTCTGTGAAGGTGCGTTGATTTTTCCATCAAACAACTATACGAATATATAAATATATAAGATTATATTATTTACTATATTTATGAAATATTTCATTAAAATTATAACTTTAATGAAGTTTTTGAAATTTTTCTTATTTTTTAATAGTGTTTGAAAGCACATTTTAAAACTTATCTGTGATTTTATAATTATTTAGTATTTAAATAATGAATGTGGTAAAAATAATGACATAAAATTTAAAATAAACCACAGAATAGGTGTGAAAGGAATGAAAAAGTAAGAAATATTAGTAAAAAAAAATGATATCTTTTTGTAATAATTTATGTGGATGGAAAAACTTATTAAAAAAGTTAAAAGTATTTTGAAATTGAAAACAACGAAAATTATTAAGTTGAAAAAAAGTAATAATAAATTATTAAGTTGAATAAAGAAATAAAAGTAACATGTGAGCAACTTATACAAAGATAAAATCACATGGATGTAAATATTAATTTAAGAGTTAAATATGTTTTTGTCCCTCAAGTTTAAGTGCAATTTGGAATTAGTCCCTCTTCAAAATTTTGAACTAATTTAGTCTTTCATATATAAAAATGCATGAATTTAGTTATCTTAACCAAGTTTTGTTAAGTTTATATGACGTTTCAAGCGCATTTTATGATAGTATTTGAATTGTTTATACCATTTGATACACTTTGGCTTTAATATTAAGTCAAATATTATTATAAAATGCGTTTAAAATATCAAATAAACTTAACAAAATTTGATAAGAATGACTAAATTCACACATTTCTAGAGATGAATGTTTAAATTGGTATAAAATTTTGAAGAGGGACTAACTTCAAAATTCATTAAAACTTGAAGGACAAAAAACATATTTAACCTTTAACGATCAAATTGAATCATAAATTAAATTGAAATACATTTTTTACTTTTTCTACTTTTAAAAAACAAATTTCCTATTTATCCTAAATATTATCGTACACATTTTAAATGAAATGAAAAAGTGAAAGGATAATGTTGTTGATAGGGTTGGTGTGAGAAAGTAAAGGCACCACACCTAAGAGATATTATTACTTCAAATTCAAACGTGATCCTTATGCTTTTAAAACTTTGTGGTCCAAAACTTCTCCTTACAATCTACACTATTATTTACTCTTTAGTCCTTCTTACGATAAAGTGAAAATATTTAGTATATGAATAATGTTTACCTCTTTTATTTTCATGATACGAGCCATAGCATGTAAAATATTATATAAGAAATAAAATTAAATATGAAAACAATTCATAATTACACAGTTGAAATGAAAAAGAAAACACAAGGTATAAAATATTTTGTCTTAAGAAATTAAACAAAATTAATAATAACACCAGTTTAGTTTTTTATAACACTAATAACATTATCATTTCAACGATTTTCTAGCAAATATTTATTTATAAGATTATAAATTTACTTGTTATTCACTATTGGTGTAATTTTGTTATCTTATAAAAAATTGTAAAAAAATAAATTTAAAATCTATTAGTTTAATTTTTTTTATTCATTATTTTTTGTTGAGGATTTTCCAGAAATATCGAAACATATAGATCAAAAATTAGAATAAGTTAAATCGTGACTTTAATACAATTTGAAGTTTAACTAAATTTTGATAAAATATAAAATTATAAAGGGTTAAATATGTTTTTGATCCCTTATGTTTCAGTGAATTTTGAAATTAATTCATTTTCGAAACTCTATATCAATTTAGTCCTTCATCTTTAGAAATGTGTGAATTTAGTCTTTTTTACCAAAATTTATTAAGTTTATTTAAAGTTTTAAACGCATTTTATGATAATATTTGAGTTAACATTAAAGCAAAAATGTATCAAACGATATAAATAATTCAAATTCTATCATAAAATACATTTAGAACGTTAGATAAACTTAACAAAATTTAGTTAAAATGACTAAATTCACGCATTTTTACTAAATTGATCAAATTTTTTAAAAAAGAACTAATTATAAATTTCACTGAAACTTAAAAAAAAACATATTTAATCCAACTATATATAGGTTTGTATTCATTTATAATATCATAATTTCTGTATTCTTAATTGATGTCGTATTTCCTATAAAAAATTGTTTAATATTTTAGAAAAAAATTAAAATTATACAAAAATTAGTTATAATATGAAAATCACATTTAACATTGAAAATTTGATGAATTGTATAAATAAGAAAAACAAAAAATAAGTAAAGAAAGGGGTTAAATTGGCAATCTAAAGAATTAAATTATATGAAAGGTGAAGAAAAGAAGGAGACAACGTAAAGCATAAGCTCCTGAGAACATCTAATTTCCGCTTCTCAACATTATTATTGTATAAAGTAAAATTTGAGGTGCTTCTTTCAACAACCTAGTTTCTCTAATGTTCTCACCAAAGAACACCAACATGTTAAGACAAGTGTCATGTGATTGTGGGACATTTCGTAAATAGAAACTTCACCCTCCTCTCACCAATTAATTAATCAACCAAATGTCATGTCAACTTTACTTTCTAAAATTTCAAAAATAGTACCAAAAACAAAACATTCAATTGTGTAAAATTTGTTTAGGTTTTGCTTAGATAATGTTTAAAATATCTAAAAAGGCAATTCAAAAATTAAAATTAAAAAGTATAAATTTCCCGATTACTAAAATAAATTATGGTAGCATAAAAGTACATTTTTTTTATCACTTTTACTATTTGTTTAATAATTTCAATAGTATAAAATTGGTTAATGGTTTATCTCCACACAATTCATAAATAAAGAAGAGGTTCAACTAGGTTCACATATTTCCAATCATTAAGAAGAGGTAGTAATCAACTCACAGTTATAGATGTCAATAAAGGAAGAAGGTTATAATAAATTTTGAAATTAAATTATTACATTATTTGCTGTACCAAAATTTTATTATATATTTTATCTAAATTATTATATTTTAACTTATTAAAAAAAATTAAAATTTTCTATATATAAGCTCAAATTGATTTAGTTTCCACGTGTTAAAATTCAAAACTGAACCTAGCTCAGTTTTTCTCTTTGGTTCAGATTTTTGATCAAATTATGACATGCCTCCTGATAATAATGTCTTAGTGTTTCAAACACTGATTAATTAATTATGTATCATTACATATATCAGATCACATATTTCATCTAGATTTTCCTCTTTTATTTTCTTTTTGTGTATAATAAAAGATATTTTTAGTACAAATATAAATCTGGACAACTTTAACATATTAGGTGAAGGCGTGTATCACGTGTATTAATATTCTCCGCATATACTAAGATATGGCACCTGAGTGGAGCCCCCAAATATTATATTTAGTAATTTCAAACAATTATAGTTATTCTAATATAGAATATATATATATATATATATATATATATATATATATATATATATATATATTTTTTAATATAAATATATATATTACTTGTAATGCAAATATATATAACAATAAATTATATTTAATCTGTAATTTAATACTAGATAAATTCTCAATTATATTTTTTATGATGTAATTTGATATTTTTTAAAGATGTTATTAAATATGTTTTCTATATTAATATTTGACTTATCAGAAATACTATTGACAATTTAATGTCATCTTCTTTTGATAGGGTGTTTTGTTTGTTCTTACATATATTTTATTCTTTGGTGGATTCATGTGTTTAAGACCATAGCACTTTGAGTATAATATTATTTTATGTGTCAATATTTTGTTAGTAACATCATATCTTCATAATAATAAAGACTGTGCAAATCACCCAAACAATATATTTTAATGCTATAAATATCATAATGAACTTAGTTAGTTTCTACTTCTATTTGTAGATTCAGCCATCTAATAATACATTTTTTTACTATTAAATAGACCGATAAAACTAATGTTAGCATATAAAGCAATTGGTTCATGTTATCAACAAAATTACTATTTCAAATTCATATAAATATTAATTATAATTATAAATTCAATACGATATTATAATACTTCTGAATTAAAATAATTTATGAGGTTAAAGTTTTTAACTCACTTTAACTGGAGTTTGCTTTGCAAGGAAAAACAACTCCATCATCACTCACAAACTTCTAATCAAAATAGATGAAACTCACATCATATATTATAAACTTATAATATTTTTCTTATTTCAAAGTATATATCAAGTGTTGATGAATATTATAAAAATATATATGAAAATAATAAACGATTAATATTAAAACATAGAAAGATATAGCAAATTTGAAAAAAAAAATATAAAAAAAGTAATTTATTCTAGACCTATTTGTAAAATCTAAAAAACATCCATTTTGTATTAACTATATCTTATAAACTAAAAAACAAAAACAATTTTTTTTTGGATAACCTTTATTTTATATATAAACACTATAGTTAATTATAATATAATATATATCTTAAGTTAATAAACATTTTTTAACTATTACAGAATTATATATTTTTTAGTAGAATTATAAATAGTATGTTGTCAAAATACAATTACTAAAAAAACAAAAACTTCCAATTTTGTTATTCAATCAGACAACTCTTATCCAAATACAACCACAAAATATTTTTGTCTCCCTTTATCTCTTGACACCCGCACTCTATACCACTGTAGCTCTTCAATGTTTTACTGTTCAAAAATCGTTTTTTTACAAATAAATTTTTGATAAAATTAACAAAATAAAATAATTATTTTTATAAAAGTTACAAAACTAAAATAATAAAGTTTTAGGATATCTTTTACCAAAAAAAAAATAATTGTTTGTCAAAGTTTGATTAAAGTTTGTCAAATCAAACTGTTAAAATATTATTTCCCTTTACTGTTACTTTGTTTTTCTTTTAATTGTTTAACACTAATAACACTATCATTTGTCCCAGTAACTTAAATTTTACTCTACCTTATTGTTCCTATGTGGTGGTACTTTAGTAGATAAACATTATGACAAAATATTTAATGAAAAAATAAATAAATAGACAAGAGTAGTACTATAGTTAAAGTCTTTGTTACCATATATAGGTACAACATTCGAGAGTCAAGATTTAAGTGATGTTATTTATTAGAGATTCGTTATTACCCTACACACAGGCAATCTTTGTAAACTAGCAAAATAATAAAAACAATTGCAGAATACAGAATAGTTGAACTTATTATTTTTTTAAAAAAAGTTAATATACACGCAGAAGATTGAAAAGTAAACTAAATTATTGGAGCGTAAAATTAGGTTAAAGTTGAGAGATAATTTTTGTGGTGGAGGTAACGAGTTAGGGTCTATATAAGGAAGCAAACCCTGGAGGAGGAAGATGCAAGAGTAAGTTGAGATAAAGAAGAAGCAGTGAGAATATGAAGTTGGTGGTGTTCTTGGTTGCTACAATTCTGGTGGCATCTCAATGCCATGGCGCTTCCTTCAGAAGCTTCCCTCTCCGATTGCCAACCGGTTATGGCGATGGTGCGAGTTACGGCGACGTAAGATGCGCCAGTTGGAGACTTGCCGTGGAAGCAAAAAACATCTTCGGCTTTGAAACCATTCCCGAACAGTGTGTAGAGGCTACAGCCAACTACATCGAAGGAGGACAATACCAATCAGACTCCAAAACCGTTAACCAACAAGTTTTCTTTTTCGCTAGAGACCGAGAAATCCATGAGAACGATGTGGTTCTGTTCAACATAGATGGAACCGTACTCTCCAATGTCCCATACTATTCTCAGCATGGATATGGGTAAACTATCTTCTCTTTCTTCTATATCAACTGTTTGTTTTTGATTTGTCATGCTCATGCATGACTTGTAACGTGTTGATTATTCTGATAATGTTATGTTATGAATGATTTTGTGAAATAGATCGGAGAAATTCAATTCCACACGTTACGACGAGGAGTTTGTTAACAAGGGTAATGCACCAGCATTGCCTGAGACTCTTAAGAATTACAACAAACTTCTGGATCTTGGGTTGAAGGTTATCTTCTTGACCGGGAGAAGAACAGACAAAAAGGCTGTAACTGAAGCCAACTTGAAGAAAGCTGGTTACCACACATGGGAGAAGTTGATTCTCAAGTGAGTTTTCATTCTCCTAAATGATTAAGTTTTGTTAAGTCTTTCGAGATAGGATCACCTGAGAGACGGTTAGGAATTCAAGTGTCGGTCTAAGTTCTATATTGGTTAGAAATGAGAAAGCACTATATAAGAATAAAGACCTATAAACTCATTGTCTTAAGGTTTTAGGTTGAGAGTAATATCAATTTCTTACATAGTTGGACTCAAATCTCATTAATATTGTATCTCTCCAGTAAAACTCCTTCTCTAATCCTAACAAGTTTAACTTTGGGTTTTGATAATGAAATTTAAAGTATTGGGTTTTGGTTGTAGGGATCCATCAAACAATCAAAACTCAGTTGAATACAAATCAACTGAGAGAGCGAAGCTGGTGCAGCAGGGTTACAGAATCATTGCAAACGTCGGAGACCAGTGGAGCGGTTTGAGCGGACACAACGTAGGCATCAGAACCTTTAAGCTGCCTAATCCCATGTACTATATTGAGTAGTTGATGACAGCAGTAGCGTGCTCCTATGTATGAAATAAGATAGGTCATGCAGAAATGGAATGAGCTTGAAATAGGAGCGTTAATGGCTGTGTATGGATTTGCTTTATGATGTTGTGATGTACGTGAACAAGACACATCAGAGACTCCACTACGGAGTTTTCTCTCTGTGCCTTTAATAAACTATGGAACTTTTTAAACTGCTATAGGTACATCTTTTGTTGTTGTTTGTTCAACGTAAAGTATTATATAAGATATGTGTAAAAGATATATATAATTAGCTAAGTTTTAAAAAATAACTTTTGGAAAAAGAAAATCATTATGCCTTTGTGGGACATGCCAAACAATGGATCATGTATGTTCTGAAATTTAAAAAACATTTGTAAACCAAACCAAACCAAAAAATTTAGATTATCATTTGGATTGAAATTTAAAAATTGATTCAACACTGTATGCACAACATAGAGTGGGAAATTGTAACATCCCAAATTTCGATATAAATATGGTTTTGGAGCATCAAAAGAAATTGATAATACAAGTATATATTAAATATATATTTAGTATAATTTTCAAAATTTATAAATAATTTTTCACAATATTATATGTAACTCTAGTACAAAATATAACAATAATATTTTAAACATCTCAAAACTTGGTCCTTAATATTTAGGCAAGCTTGAATGCTCTGCACATATATTTTAAAAATAACTTGCATGATGATATAATAAAGAATCTATAATCACTTCTAAAAAACTTATATTTTTTATCAATTTTGTTTTTAAATTTTTTTTCAAAGAAAATACTTATAAATTTTGTTATGAAAAAAATTGGCAGAAAATTGCTGTCAATTTTTTTACAAAATATTTTGTATAAAACACTTTTTATAATAAATTTTATAGATAATATTTACGAATTTTATAATTTTATAAGATTCTTAAAAATAAAATAACAGAAAAAAAAAATCTTTTTTTATAATTATCTTAACAAATTTATAAGAAAATTTACAAAACAGATTCTATATAATATAAAATTTTTTAATAGTGAATACAATTCTATTCCTATCGGATCTCATTTAATAAGTAATAACTCAAACTTAAAATAATAATATATAGCATATTATTACTCTCTCAAATAAATCATAGAATAATTAACACTTCCGGAAGACTTGATATATTGATTGAATTCTATAAAACCATCCACATACTACATTCGTCCTCTTTAATATTATGATATTCCATCAATACATTACATACATTAAATTCATAATTATGGAGATTATTAACTCTTACTCATAATTCATAGCATCAATGTACAACTTATAAGGTTTTATGCCTCTTCCCATAATAAAAGTTCTTGCTATAGCAGTGGGTAATATTTGATGGATCATGTTTTGAATGAATATTATTGAAGATATAATTTAAAAATTTTCTCAGCACACTTGACTGATAGATATTTTACACACGATTCTTTTACACATGTCAGTTGACGTATTTCTTAATAATTACTCAATTACTCACGGTTTTTAATTTTTCAAGCGAATATGGAAAATATATGTTACTGTTCTCACATTTTGTATTAGTAAATCAACATGTACACTATCTCACAAGCACTTGGTTAATTTTATCGAATCAAAATTATTGTTTTATCCGAATAAACAATATCAATATTTATTATATATGTTTCGGTACACCCAATAAATTTTACATTGTTTAGGAGTCGAAGTCAAGCGAAATTTAAATATTTCTACCTCTTTAAAAGACAAAACTGTGACGAACTCAAACGTTTCAAAACGGACAATTCTTTGGGATGAATCTTATTTTTGTAACATAAAATAATATGAATTTTATTCTGTTCTTAACATCTATATTTATTATAGAAATCAAATTTTTAAATACAAACATTATTTTGAATATTATATTCAACGTATTATAATAATTTTATTTCACCATCTATTTTTAAATTAGAAAAAAACATCGTGATGATTCATCAACATATTCAATTTAATTATTTTAGATTTTAGTATTCATAATTAGACATTTTAACACAAGTTGAAATATAATTAATTTATTATTTAATTTAATTTTTATATTATCCATCCCTTTGATAAATATTATTATATAAACAAATTATTCATAAAAATATAATAATAATTAAATTAATTATTATAATGACAATTAAAAAAAACATACAAAAATATGAGTTTCTAACTCCTCTTTACCATTTAGACAAATCATTTGGATATCTCAACCTAAAAACAAAAAATACTTTATTACAAATTAGATTATAGATTCATTAAAATCAATGTATGATTTTGTACGTAATATGTAATTTTGTACCTCATATATGTAATTTTGTACATACTATACATACATTTTCTTTTTCTTTTTCTTTTTCTCACATTTTCTTTTTCTTTTTCTCACGTTATTACATAAAGTAGAAAATATATAAGTATTGAATTTGTTGATGGGATCACAATAGTTTATATTTATCGATATATTAAAGAAAGAAAGAAAAAAAAAAACTACAAGATAAAAGCAATTATGATATGCAAATGAAGATTGACATGGGTTTGATTTCATTCTTTTATAAACCATCCATCATTAATAATCGATATATGATTTTGTACCTTATATATAATTTGTTACATAATATCTAAGTTATACATAATTTATGATTTTGTACATAATATATGTACATTTTTCTTTTATTCTTCAGGTTATTATCCTATAGAGTAATAATTGTATAATTATATGAAAACATAGAGTAGGACTATAACTCAGACTATTTGATTCTTAAGTCACAAACAACGTTTCAGCTGTTGTAAATGCTTATTAATGTTTCCTTCCACTTGAACTTTGACACTTCAATTTGATGTCATTTTTTGTCATTCGTATCGGCTGACAATCTGCAAGTACCCATTTAGTCATCTAGTCATCATGACAGAAGAAATTTTTTTCATATATTAATTTGTTGATTATTTATTATTTATTGGATTCAACTAGATTTTATTTTATGCATTTACTTCCTTGTTAAATTTTTGATTTATTTTAATAATATTAGTAACAATATTCATTTGGTATCGTGAATGGAACATGAAATATGAAACTGTGAAATATGATGTTTTTACTAAGTACTAATCAAATATTAAGCATAACGTATATTGTGATAGATGCTCAGTAATATTGTAGACAAATACTAGGCAAACCTGACCATGAAACTAATATTGCAAAACATCCAAGTTAATTTAATGGTTAATATTGTTAGACAAAGAAACTTAACTACTTGAATGATGTATAAACTAAATATTACCAAATAAGCTAAGTATGACCATGAAACCATGTCCATTGATGAGCAATTGAAGGGTACAAATCCAGAGAACACAGTAAAAATAACAAAAGAAATTATTTCTCTCTCTGATTGGCCGGTATGTTTAGACCTTCTCGTCTCCTTGCACTCTAAGAAATCTTTTTATTTTACTATATAAATTATCGAGAACAAAATATTTGTAACTAATATATTGTTAAGGAAAGAATAAAATTGTAACGATTTTTTAACAAAATGTCTACAAATTTACCATAACTTATATTTATAATTAATTTCTCACAAATTAGAGAAAATATATATTTAAAATTTAAATATTCTATAATTAATTTTAATTTAAATATGTAAAGTTATTATTTTTAAACATAATTATATTAATTAAAATACAAAATATAAATATATATATATATATATATATAAATAAATAAATTAAAATACATTTATGTCCTTAGTGGTCTATGTATTTAAAAATGTGTAACGTTATTTTTCATTAATACTATATTAATAACGTTAAATATGTGTCACGTGATACTTTATGATTTTTCTAGTCTTTTTTAAATTATCATACATCATAATAGTATTATGCCATCATGTTATTAACTTAATCTCAGTCCATATATTAATTATTTTAATTTTAATTTAATTTATATATTTACAATTCACTTAATCTCAATTTTGTTCTAATTTTTATTAAAATAACCAATTTTGTTCTTCTTTTGAAATTAATAACAAATTTAATTATTATGTAAATATAGTATATTAATATTTTTATTAAACTTGATACTTTCATATAAATATTGTACTACTATTTCAAAAATAGACATTAATTAAGATGAATCAAAATCTGATAATCGAACTAAAAAAATTAAATTGGAGACAAGGATAATATTTGAACAAACAGAAGCTTTCTAAAAAAATAGACTAGATAAAAAAAGAGAGAAAATTATAAAATTATCTAGAATATATATTATTCTATGAAAATGAAAAATCCATTTTTTAAATATTATTGATATTTCAACTTTTAACTTTGATTTCAAAAATTGTATTTAATATTAATCAAAAGCAAATAAAAAGAATATAGAAAAAATCGAATATCAAATTCGAAAAGAATTGGAAAAGGATCCGTTTTAAACTTTATTTTTGTTATTATTTAACTTTGGCAAAATATTTAACATAACCCAGCAATATTTGCATATAATCCGGTGATGTCTGTATGTACTTTCATCCCATGATATTTTATTTTTCTTATTTACATTTAACTTAGGGTAATAATTTAACAATACAATAAATGTATTTTTAAATAAAATAATATAGTGAAAGTATTTTTGACATTTCGCACTTTATAGAATTGCTTTATAGAATTGCAGAAGGAGGAAATTATGAAAGTGTGAGTGTACGTAGAAATAGTCCTCAGAAAATGGGGTTTTCTTCCTGCACCCCAAATATTTCTTCTGCACCTCCAAACTTTTCATAAATTCCAAAACTACTCTTTTAGTGTTTTAAAATTTTAAATTAATCGATCTTTGTTTCTCTCTTCTATTTAATGCCTCACTTTCTTTTCATTCAATCCTAGCTGCTGCACACCCCCCAATCTCTCATCTGCCCCACTCTTCTCTCCAACTTGACCCACTTGTCGTACCCCACTCCTATTTTTTTTTTGTCCGCTGTCCCTCTTCCTTCACCATTCCTCTCCAACAGGTAAGTAAACATATCCCTTGTATATTTTAATTTTTTGATTGTTTCTGCCATGTTTGGTTGCTGTATGTAGTTATTATTTTTATTTGAATATAGATTTGTAAAAACACAAACCCGGAAGTCAATTATGGAAGTGGACTTCCATGGAACCAGTTTCGGTTGACCACGAAAAAAAAATGGGACTTACGGAAGTCAACTTCCGTAGTTAAAAGTGAGTTCCCATATATGACTTCCGTAGAGTGTGGCGTGACTTCCATACGCGGCGACTTCCGTAGGCGTACGCGACTTCCGTAGGCGTACGCGACTTCCGTAGGGCGTACGCAACTTCCGTACGTACGCAACTTCCGTACGTACGCGACTTCCGTACGTATGCGACTTCCGTAGGACGTACGCGACTTCCATAGGACGTACGCGACTTCCGTAGGACGTACGCGACTTCCGTAGGACGTACGCAACGTCCGTAGGGCGTACGCGACTTCCGTGACATTTTCCGTAATTTTTTTTACTTAATTTTAATTTTAATGTAAACAATTTTGATATTAATTAATTTTAATTATTATTAATTTTAATTAATTATAATTTTAAATAAGTAAAATTTAGAATAATTAAAATTTTAGTTATTTAAGATTTTGAATAATTTTTATTTTATTTAATTTTATTATTGAGTAAATATAATCTAAAAAAATTAGAATTTTAAATAATTAGAATTTAAAATAATTAAAATTATAGAAATTTACGATTTTGAATAATTTAAATTTTAATTAATTTTATTATTAAGTAAATATAATTTTAAATAATTATAATTTAGAATAATTAAAATTTTAGTTATTAACGATTTAGAATAATTTTAATTTTAATTAATTTTATTATTGAATTAATTTTATTATTGAGCAAATATATGTATAATAATTATAATTTTAAATAATTATAATATTGAATAAATAAAAATTTAGTTAATTACGAATAATTTTAATTTTAATTAATTTTATTACTGAGTAAATATAATTTTAAATAAATACAATTTTGAATAATTAAAATTTTAGTTATTTAAGATTTTCAATAATTTAAATTTTAATTAATTTTATTATTGAGTAAATATAAATTTAAATGATTATAATTTTAAATAATTATAATTTTGAATAATTAAAATTTTGGTTATTTATGATTTTTGAATAATTTAAAATTTAATTAATTTTATTATTGAGTAATTATAATTTTAAATAATTATAATTTTGAATAATTATAGTTTTAATTAATTTAATTATTGAGTAAATATAAATATAAATAATTATAATTTTAAATAATTATAAATTTGAATAATTAAAATTTTAGTTATTTACGATTTTGAATAATTTTAATTTTAATTAATTTTATTATTGAGTAAATATAATTTCAAATAATTATAATTTTGAACAAATTTATTTGAAATTTATTTTAATGTTAATATAATATAATTTAATTAATTATAATATTAATCAATTTTATTTATAAATAATTATAATTTTGAATAATAATAATATATTATAATTTTGAATATTAATAATTATAAATAATTATTATTTGTTCGAATAATTTTATTTGTAATTACAGACATGGCTAGGACAAGAGGAGCACATCGTGGTGGCTCAAGTTCTTCACATGCTGATGCTTCTGAGGTCATGAATAATCCTCTAAATCTTTATAGGGCCCAAGTGAAATTAGATTCTCGTTCACTAGATATGAATGCAAACATAGCAGAGAAAGTCAACCCTGTAGATGTCACACCAACAATCTCAAGTAATGGCAATTGATATTTGTTGGTTTTGTAGGTGGTGTCCATCAAGAATACGATATTAAATGCATTCAACAATTTAACAGAATCAGGATGTGTCCAAAACAGATCACTAACCACTTCAGATTCTTCTAGACATCTACTCCAATGGATGTAATTATCACAATCTAACAACATCATCAAGTGTTGTAATTCAGTTCTTGAACCTCTCAACGATCGTTTATAAGTGTATCTTGCATTATAAATTTGCTTTATCGTTGTGACATTACACTCACTATTTTCTTTGAGAGTGAGTAGAA
>Ga0209589_1007179_pt1 | contig 18048 bp, 7 predicted proteins | sample CowpeawhiteBW_FD_187525 | JGI IMG/M metagenome (GOLD analysis project Ga0209589, IMG submission 187525) | Root nodule microbial communities of legume samples collected from California USA - Cow pea white BW (SPAdes) (version 2) | ecosystem: Host-associated > Plants > Roots > Nodule | place: USA...
ATATTTTCTATTAAAATTAATTAAATATAAAGTTTAATTTTATATTTTGTAATTATAACTGCATAACTATAATATAGCTTTAATTATTCTTTTTTTTAAGTATGGAAGTAACTATTAATTATTTATATTTGATTATATTTTAAAAATATTACATTGATTTTAATATCCGTGAATGAAGAATATATTTCTTTATATTAATGTAATATTTTATATATGTTTTTTCATATTGTCTAATTAAAATTATTGAATGATAAAATACAAATGGTAAATTATAGGCATATAGCTTTTTTTTGTTATATTTGTTTATAAATAGTATAGATAAGGATTAAGGATGCCTTTAACGTTGCTGATCAGATTTTGCTTTTGTCTTAAGTGTAACAGAGTCATATAAGCTTTTTATATAACTTTATCAGCTGATATTAATCAATTATCAAAGAAGAAGAAGAAGAACATTGTGTTAAATTTATCTACATATATACAAGATTATTTTTTATCTATCTAAAACTTATTAAAAATAAATTGAATATATGAATGATATTAAAATTCATGATAAAATATATTTTAAATATACATCGAATGATTTAAATTTCAATATAAAATACTTTTATTTGGTAGTTTTTTTAATATTTAATTTAATTTTGAAATAAGATTTTTTTTACGTGATTAGTACGGCCATTAAAGACACTAATTCAAATGGGTATCAAATTGAACTAAGTTGTATTACAAATTGAATTATTTAAAAAGTTACAACTAAACTGAGATAAGTTGTAAGTTATGAAACTGAGAATGTTTTAAATATCTACAAGTATTTAAACAGTTTATAACAATTTTGGTTCCTTTCACTTTTCATCAAACTTGAGATATAGTTAATTTAATTTATTTGCATAATTATATAGTTAATAACATTTAATTAACTATTACAGTAGTACAACAAACAAGCGCATTAAACTCAAAGGGAATAAAAATACCTAAATAAATTTATTAAAACATTAAATTTTAAAGAATATATTTTTTAAATATGATATATTTATATTGTTCATTAAAAAAAAATCTGAACATGTGTTTAAATATCTACTTGCTAAATTTATAAATAAATAATCATTAGCTTTAAAAAGTAAAGGTATAAGCAAAAATATATATATATATATATATATATGTATATATAATTATCTATGGTATATATAATACTTTCTTTGCAAATAGAAAAAGGTTACACTTCAAAACAAACAATGACAAAGATTTGTTTGGTCCAAAAACTATCTTAAAATAGTATCCAATAAAATATTAAACAGATAATTATGCAGATTCATTTACTCCTTATCCAAACTCTTTTGGCAAGTGGCATGTAATAAAATAATCACATATTCTACCTTATCCGTTTGGAATTAATCAGTCTTTTGAAAATACAATTCAAACTATAAAATAATTCTTGTATTTTTTAAGGAGCTTTAAAAAGTAACAAAATTCGGATATGTAACTGTTATCTTGATTTAAGGAACGGTCCTATGAGAATTTTTCTTGTTTTCTAATAATATTATGACCAGAATGTTTGTCTTCGTATATATTTAATTCACTTTTGCTATAAAATTATATTATCTAAAAAATTGTTTGTAAGTATATTTTTATCTATTCTTTTCTATTGAAGGTTTCTAAATAAAATATGAGAATTCAAACTTTTGAAATTTCTCAAAAATGTTTATAAATACTATTAAATTAAATTAGATAGATAGATAACGTTTTATACATTTAACATTTGAAACAATTAAAATTTGTATCAGTATAATTTAACAAAGTATTATATCATTTCATATAATATAAATTTAATTAGTTTAACTCTAAGTTACAATTCTAAATTCTAAATTATAAATTATTGTAATGTTTCTATTTCAGTTACATTATTACTGATCTTTTACATAAATATCTCGTAATGGATGACAAAATAGATAGATAGATAACGTTTTATACATCGTTAACATTTGAAACAATTAAAATTTTGGATCAGTATAATTTTAACAAAGTATTATATCATTTCATATAATATAAATTTAATTAGTTTAACTTTAAGTTACGATTCTAAATTATAAATTATTGTAATGTTTCTATTTCAATTACATTATTACCAATCATTTACACAAATATCTCGTAACATATATGACAAATAAATTTGTTTTGGTGGATATTACCTAAACTTGTTTATGTTTTGATCAGAAATTCTTGCATTGATGGAGTATGAATATATGTACAAGAAATTTTCGACTTTTTCAACGAGTATGAGGATATGTATGGGAGATTTGGTGAATATTATCTAAATTCATTTTGACAGAAAATTTTTACATTGACGGAGTATATGTATAAGAATGAAGAATTCTCAACTTTTTCAATTGGATAAGAGAATATGTATGAGGATGTACAAATCTCTATTGTCCCATACCTGTCACAATACTCGTCCCCACCTTATCTCCATATAGCTGTTTAAATTATTAAAATATTCATAATCAATTAAGTAACCTTATATATATATATATATATATATATATATATATATATATATATATATATACATTTTTTTTTTTTTTTTTTTTTTTTTCTAATTGTTTGGCTTGTCAAAAAATTTATTCACATCTCCAATATATTTTTTATTTTATTAAAACTTTTATATAATTATGTTCGAATGATGTATGTCAGTTAAATATCTTTTATGTATCACTTGAATATTTATATTCTTTTTTAAGATTTTATTTATTATATATTTTCCTCACATGAAAATGTTTAACCGTTTAAATTTAGATGTTTAATAGTATAAACCTTTCATTTACTAGATAATATAAAATATTTACTTTCTTTACTCAATTATTATTAATTTTTGTTTAATTTGAAGGACTCTTTTGTTTTGCTAAATTTTTTTTTTCGTTATTTCTCAACCATTGACTAAATTGATATTTGAAAAGTTTTCTTAGATCTCTATGATATTTTTCATCTTATTATATCCTTAATCATATATTTGTTTTTCGTTGTGCGATTTTATTTAATAGTCTCTCAAATTATTTATAAGACACACATTTGATAATTTTTTAATATTTTTATTTGTTGTTTATTTTTATAATGTAGAATATTATTTTGATATATTTTATATAATTATGTTTTATTTTGTAACTCATTATCATACTATAATTTTGTCACTATAATTGTATAAATAAATTTTAGTTACTATGATATACAAATTTAATGTAATTGTCATTTTTATTACCATCCAATATACATTGAAGTTCAAAAGATATAAGATTTATGTTAAGATTAGAAAGAAATTATAGTTATATACATTTCAAATTAGAATACCAAATAAAATTTCATGAGAACCAAAACATTTATTGAATTTATACACATTAATGAAATTTAGTTGACAAAAATTTAAAAATATTTTTAAAAAAATATATAAAAGGATAACAAATATTCAAATTAAAATATAGTTTGAATGTCTGTTTACTTCAATTTTTTAAATTCTAATGATTCTCTTTCTAATACATTAATAAAAATTGTAATACATCACTTGATCAAAATCTTGCAAATAAAAAAATTTAAACTAATAATAATAAATCAATTGGTAACCAAATGAGTCAACTAATATATATGGGAGGTCTGTGCTTCTATGCAGGTAGACCTAAAGGTGATAGAATAATTATATTAGTTTGAAATTATTTTACTCAATATGACCTATTTTTGTATTTGTCAACGTGTGTTCAGTGGCGGATCTTGACCAAGAGATTTGGAAGGGCCAAAATAATATAATTTTTTGATCATTTGATTGGATCATTAGTGTAACGCTTTAAAAAAATGACTTCCATCAAACAATTGGATGTTAGATGTCATATTGGATCATTAGTATAATGTTTTAAATGCTTTAATGATGTGAAGAAGGATGAGAAGAAGTATAATTTATCTTGTTTTCATCTTCACCTATAGTTATAACTTTTACCAAATGAATATTGTTCATCAATATACTTTTTTTTAATATATTACAATAATTTATCATAATTTAATAAAAGATTGAGGAATATAATTATTCGAAGAAAAATATATTATAATCAATTCACAATTAAAAATCAATTATAAAAAACATATAATACATTATTGTTTTGCTTCTATAATCATAAAAAATAGTATTCAAAAGGCTCGTGAGATAAATTTTTTTTGATAACTATTAAATTAATATTTCATCATCAAGTGAAACAAGAGAGAGTTACATTATTTTTTTTCGAGAAATAAAGGAAACAAATGAGAAATGAGATAAAAAATAATTAGTACGTGTTTAACTTAGTTTCTTCTTCCAAAAAAAAATGAGAGTAAGACATTAGTACAATTTTGTGAAAAATTAAAAAGGCAATGACAGAAGAAAAAAAAATCTTAATAAATGTTTGATTTAATTAGTCTTTTGTTTACTCTTACTAAAAATGTCAAGTTGGCCCCTAGTTTTTTAGTCTCAATTTAGTTCCAATTTTTTAGTCGTAATTTAAAATTTTTAGACCAAAACAGATACCAAAAGAGTAATTAAACCTAAATATTTTTATTTTTTATTATATTTGATTTTATGTTTTATTATTTATTAACATTACACGTTATATTTTATAAAAGAAATAAAAAGACAATTTAATTTTTATGAATTTTTAAAGTATACTATCTATAATTTTAAAATTTTCAAAATTTTAAAAATTTTTAAGAATAAATATAATTTTAAAAAAATCAAAAATCATTTGGGGGGCCATGGCCCCTCCCCGCTACTATGAAGCTCCGCCATTGAACGTGTCTATATATGCATGTGTGTGCGTGAATACACTGTATATTATATCTATATGTATATGTTAGGGATGACAACGGAAGAGGACAGGGACGAGTTACTCTATCTCATACACATTCTTATAGAAAAAACTCATCCACATCCCTACACCTAAAAATAGGTATCAAATTTTTGTCTCATTTTCATCCTTACTAGGTAACGAGTATATTCTCGTAATAGTTCATTAACTTTTATTAAATAATAATGTAAAGGAAACATAATGTTATCAAATATTCAACATTAAGAGAAAGTTGTTTATGTTAAAGAATTATATACCCTAATTAAAGCTTTGCATGCTTGGCAATATTATATGTTACCTAAAGAATTTGTCATTCATAGTGATCATGAATCTCTTGAATATATCAAGACTCAATGTAAATTAAACAAAAACACATACCAAAATAGGTAGAATTTATTGAACAATTTCCTTATGTTATCCAACATAAACAAGGCAAAACCAATGTAGCAACAAATGCATATCTGTCATTCACCTAACGCTTCACTCATTTTGGGACATTATTAAAGAGAGGAGAAGAAAAATAATTAGAACTTAAAAATAATGAAACCCATTTTTCCATTAGCACACCCTATATTTTCTATTCTTACCACTTATCCATTTTCAAAAGCCCAACCTCACCCCTATTTTTCACCCCAAAACTCCCACCTCTCTTTTTTTTTTTTAAAAAAAAAACCTCACGTAGGTATCATTGTCTTGATTTTAATTTACTCACAATATATGTCTCTTTGATTCAATTCAGTCTCATTTTTTTCCAAATAAAGCAATATTGTCTCTCTTCATGTTGAGACCAAATTTATTATTTGTATAAACTATATACTGATATTTTTATTAAAAATGACTTTTAACATATTACATTTTATATATTATTAATCCATGTTTTGTTAATAATGCTTTTTATCACTAAATTTTAATACGAATATTAGTACTTAATTTTGTAAAAATATTTATACTTAATTAGGTATAATCTTTTAAAAAAAAAACATGGACTAAAAAAATGTTTTAATTATTAATTCATGTTTTGTTAATCCATGATTTTTTATAAGATTAAAACTAATTAAGTATAAATATTTTCACAAAATTAAATACTAATATTTATATTAAAATTGAGTGATAAAAGTTATTATTAACAAAATATGGATTAACAATCAAGAAAAATATAACAGGCTAAAATGTCATTTAAAAAAAATTATCAGTATAACATTTATACAAATAATAAATAGAGACAATATTGCTCTATTTTGAAAAAAAAGTTGGGACTAAATTGAATTAAAGAAACATATGTAGGAACTAAATTGAATAAAAAAGATATATATATATATATATATATATATATATATATATATATATATATATATATATATATATATATATAGGAACTAAACTGAAATAAAGACAATGATACTTGACATTGACACAAACATGTGGCAGTGTCTGCGATGTCATACTAGGGACCTGATACGTGGCAACAAAAATTCTTAATTTTTTTTAAAAATTTAAAAAATATATAAAAAACTACATATTGTGACATGCCATTAATGTCTTTAGTAATTTTTCTTCTTAAAGAACTTAATTGAGACACTTTTTTAAAAGTTGGGACATAATTAAAATTTTTTTAAAAGGGGAACCAAGTTGGCATAATCCTACCAAAGTGAAGACCATCTAAGTAATTAAGCCTTATAAATACTTATAAGTATCTTGATGATGTATATTAAGTAATTTTAAGCACATAAACAATAATAACAAATGAGAGAATAATTAACATTTAATATATTTAAAAATTATATACTACACCAAATTTTACTTAATGAGAAAACAAAATTGAATATATATATATATATATATATATATATATATATATATATATATATATATATATATATATATATAAAAGTTTCTTCCTTTATTATAAAATTGTTACTATGCAAACTTTCTATCGTGGTTAACCGATATAGAATGTCTTTTACTTTATTACAAAATTATCATCGGTTCTAGTGGTAGTTGATATAAAATTTTTTCCATATTTACAATATTTTCATTGTGTCACTTATTATGTTAGGTGGAATAGAATCGCCATAATAACTCATCATGTGAATTTTGCACTAGTTAGAATTCAAATCAATGATCCCTAATATTATATATAATAAAAAATCAGAAAAACATATGTTTCACATTCTCGTATCATTTCATACAACTAACCAATTAGTCATTTGAAATTAATATTATTTTTCCATAAATAGGCTCCTCAACAACTTTAAAATCTAATTCAACTTTGTACAACCGAACTCATTTTAAAGTGCTCAACTTTCAACTCCACATCCTACTCTATATCAATTAAGTTAGGGTTATTTACTCTTTTTACCTCTTGCCATCTGATTTTTTGTTGAAACAACACTCAATAAGTGTAAACAAGAAGATATAAAATATAATTAGAGAGAATTGCAAAAGGTCATTTAAATTTTGAAATATGAAATATTACGATATTGTGTTTATTAACACTGTTTTTCAGCTCTATTAAATCAATAAAGCATAAATCATTATCTCCAATCATATTTTTCATTTTCTTCGTTTTATTTATTGAGTGTTATTTCAATAACAATTGGTATTCCAAACTATGACAAAATTCTATAGACAAACTAAAAATAACAAACATTTGTACCAAATTCTAAAGACAAACTAAAAGTAACAAACACTTATCATTGGATCTTTATCTAGCCAGACTTAAAAGAATTCAAAACTTTACTATATAAGCAAATCTTGATTTGTTAAAGAATAAATCTTGACTCTATCATTTTCACACTAATTCATTATGATGGAAAAAAATGAAAAAATTAAATTAAATGTTCACATCCCAAGTCCATGCATATGAAGTATTATCCACTATAGAGCGTGTGTTTCATCATGGTTTTGTTTTTAAAAGACACATCAAATGATGGAATGAAGAAGTATCGACTTATAACCGATGTGAGACTATTGGCCGTGGTAGGAACATATGCACCACAATCGTGGGCGCCAATGTTTCGATCTCAAATTCACCGATGATAGAATTGTTGTCAATTACCATACATTTGAGGTATTGTTCACTTTGAAGCACATGCTCTATCATGATTTTTTTCCTTAAAAAACACCTTAAAAGGTGCAAAGAGGAAGAAATATTTAAATTGACTGTAACTTCGACCTTTAAATGATGTGAAACTATTAGATGTGATAAAAATAATTAAAATCTTAAATGGAATTAAAAATGATTTAAAAGAAAAATAATTTTATGAGAATTTTATGAGAATTATAAGTAAACAACTAAATAATTAAAATTCTAATTTATACAGTTAAGCAAAAGTAGAATTTTAAACTCTTTTATTTAAAAAAAAACATTTCTATTAAATTAAAATCAGATTTCACAATTTTAATTTTATTTTGGATGAACTAATCACATTTTAGACATGCAATGACCTGTCATAAATATTTTGAGAGATTTACTCATTTTCTTATAATATTAATCTTATATCGTAATTTTGTTTTAAAAAATGTGGTGAATACCCATTTGTCAAAATATAATGGACACGTTTGTAATTATTCATACTATTACCTGAATTTATGCTTACTATGGACAAACTTTATAGCTTAGGTTCTTATAGTGTGTGTGATGTATAGGTTAAAATATTTTTCTATATTTTATGTACTAATATTTTGGATGTAAATAAAACAAACATAGTGAGAAAATGAATGAGTAAGATCATAGATCCTATATTTAGTTAAAAGTGTGAGGGGTATACTTTGAGGAAGTTCAAAATCAATTTAGGATTTATTTATTAAAATTAGTTGACGAGGTAGTTGGTATATGATAAGTTAGATAAACTAGTTGGTAACTAATAGGTTAGCTAGTTATTAAGTTCATAATTCATAATTTATAAAAAAAAAAATTATAAGTTCTCGACTGATAAAATATATTATTAAATTAAAAATATTTGATAAATTAGTTAATAAACATAAAAAAATTTATGTAGATTTTATTATAATTGGAATTTGTGCTTCTAAATAAAAATACATAAAAGTACAGTATTATGTAATTATAATTTTAGATTTTTTAAATGATTAAGCTTTATTATTTTTTTTATTTTTATTTTATTTTTATATATTATTTGATTTAAATGAATTAATCTAATTAGTATTAAGTAAATTTATTTTCCTATTAACAAACAATTTTTTATTTTTAATTTAAACTATTTTTTTTATTGTTGTATTGAAGTTTGTTACAATTTTTATTATATTCAATTTTTGTGTAGGCTTTTACATAGTTTAATGTAGTAAAATATTTGTTACTTTATTTATAGTATTATTATTTTTTTAATTTATACTGCATAAGAAAAGTAACTCAAAAAATATACCAAAAATAGTTTTATAATTACTTATGTAAGTAAAACAAAAAGTAAGATTAATAGCAAGTGAATCAAGATTAAGTGAAATAAATTCTAATTTATAAAATAAAAATTATTATAAGTTATTTTGAGATATTTATAAAAGATATTTATGTTGGTAAAATTAATCTATAAACTAGTCAAATAATCCTACAGTTTATTTTTCTTATTAAACAAACTCAATTTTTTTAGATTCATCTTAAAGTTTGCATATCTTAATGTTTTAAGTTTTTTCTGAAAGTTTGACTAATTTAGTTAGTGACTTTTTACTAGCTTAATTGTTATAAGATGGAAAATATAATAAGTTATCACAAATTTAAGATGTCACTTTTTAAGTATTTTCTTTTTTTAAGAGTTTTTAAATAATCTTATAACTATTAAAGAAGTTACTGTGATCTTTCAAAATTGTATAAATATAATACAAAACAAAACAAAAAATACTAACTTCTTCAAGTTTTGTATTCCATAAAGAAAAAAAGGATTATTAATATTTGTGAACCTTATCTCCTTCCAAAGGCGCCGATTTCTCCAATTATTATTATTCTCTTCATTCGAAAAAGCCCCACTGAGTTGAAAGTAAAACTTTCTAGGAATGATCCATGGACCATAGTCTACACATGTTATCATTTTCGTCTTTTTATTTATTGTGGAAAGTCACAGTCACCATAGTAAAATTTAGAGTACCGTGTTGTTTTGGTACTTTTAGAGTCATAAATAATTTTTATCCTAATCGAGATTGTTGGATGCGGATGTGGATTGACCTTTGCTCAGTTTAATGATCCTGTCGGTGAATTGCCACTGTTAATGATGGGTTGCCACAACCACCTATGCTCAAACATGACGTGTTGGGCCCTAGTATTTTTTATTAGTTTTGTAACCGTTTCAAGTATTACTAATTCAAGTTTAAGTTTAAGAATGATAACGATGGGATATATGTTATAATCTATCAAATTATCAAATTATATTTGTGGAGGAACAGAAATAATGAAAGTTTATTATTTTAATAATAAAATATTTAAATATAAATAAAAATTTTATAAAAAGATTTTATTATTTTAAAACATTCTATTTTACTATAAGTGTTTCTTTTAGAGTTTTTTTTCTCTCAAATATATTATTTTTCAGAATTGAATTGAAATGTTTGACGAATCTTAGTTTGGTGTTGGATGGTAGATTTTGTTGGATCCTTATAGGGGATGTTCACTAGGAAGATACAACACTAATAAGACCTTGGTTTAATCATATAAGGAATTGACATACTACTCTCAACTCAAACTCTTAAAGGCAATGAGTTTATGAGTCTTCATCCTTATATAATGTTATACTTTTTAATTTCTATCCAATGTAGGATTTTGACTCACACTTGAATTCTCAATTGATTGTACCGCTAAGTGTCACTTTCTGAGAGTGGTTGGACGATGAATGGCACCAAGGTGACATTGAACGTCACTTATTGCAAGGAGAATGTCGCTGAGTGCTGCCGCGTAGCGTCACTTTTCTTTGCTAGCCTTGTTTTGCTTTTCATTTCTTGCAATGGTTGTGTTTGGATGAGTTTATTTTGTTTATTGCTTTAATGATTGATAAGTGATATGAGAATGTTGTTGTGAGCATGTGAAATGATGGTGTTTAAGGAGTTTCAAGGGAAATTCTTTGTGACGATAATCTTAGTTATGTTCAAAGAATTAAGAGTCATGAAATTAGGAAAGCTTATTTAAAATGATATTTGTATCAAATACAACTTTATAAAGTTTGAGTGTATTATTTTGACTCCCAAAAAATTATTGATCAAGATCTGACACTGATTTGGTGATAACCACTCAAGACTAGACTATGCAGAGTCTAGGAACCATCACAAGTGCACACTTTTAGGAGAAGACAACATGTGGGTCAGATCTGAAGTCACAAAGGAAAATAACATATTATAATTGTAATAAATAAACTTTAAGTCTAACTCAATCTTACAAAACTGATTTGTAAAATAAAATACGCATTCACTTATATATATTGTAAATTAGCTTTATTTTTAGTTGATGTGAGACTTCCAACATACCATGTTAATAAGTGAACTTTAAGCCTAACTCAACCTTACAAAACCAATTTGTAAGGTGAGGTTTGCACCCACTTATATACTGCAAATTAGCCTTATTTCTAGTTGATGTGGGATAAAGCGATTTCTTAGTATATAAGTGGGTGCAAACATCACCTTACAAGCTAGTTTTATGGAGTTGAGTTACTCATAAAGTTCACTTCTTAATATGGTATTAAAGTCATAAGTTAGAGTCTATCTTAGTGAGATTTGTTGTTTGTTGAGCCTATCATTATCGGATCACTCATTAGTTTCTAGTCCTACACTCGAGATGTATATGCCTTTGTGTGAGAGGTGTGTTAGAAATCTCATATCGATTATATAAAAAGCTATTTCATTGTATACAAGTGGATGTAAACCTTATCTTACAGATTAATTTTGTAAAGTTGAATTAAACTTAAAATTCATTTCTTAACCATGAGACTTCCAACGCTAAGTGGCTCATTCTTTGAATTTGGGAGCTGAGTGATGTTGAGATGGTCAATAACAAAGATATGAACATTTTCTTTCAAAAATATTGCAAATCTGCTCCCTTTTTAAGCTTACGCTGTCAATGTATGAATGATCTTCATCACAGGTATGGAAATTTTATTTTCAAAAAAACATTGCAACTCTTTATCACTTGACTTATTTCTCGAGCCTAAGGGTTAATATATAGATGATGTTGAGGTGATTTTGACAAAAGATAAAAACAAAATTCTTGTAAAAATGTTGCCACTCTTCATCCCTTGATACCATTCTCGAGCTTGAGAAACCAATGTACAAATGATGTTGAAGTAATTTAGCTAAATGTATGAAAATTTTCTTTCAAGCACACCAGACCTTTTAAGTTTGGGGCCAATGCACTATTTGACATGACATCATATTTAGATTATTGGTATAATCCACATTTCATACCTAATTACTAATGAAATATTAGAATGAGTTGGGCAGTTATCAAAATTCTATTTAACAAGACAATGTCTATATATAAAATTATTAACATAAAATATAAACTGCAGGTAAATTATAACACTAAAAAATGAATATTTTATATAAAAATACTTATTAAAAGGAAATACACCTCACACGTGGATGAACATTTTTTTTTAAATCGAATTAACGTATAAAGATATAGAAAATTCTATATACTGCATTATAACTGCATTACTATAATGATTATAATATAATTATGATAATATAATCTCAAGTGTGACACTTTTCTTTGCTATAATATTGAAGATATTTTAATTGCATCACAAATTTTATCTTTCCTACATCGATATTTGTAGTTTTCTTATACAGAAATCATATTATACAAAGAACATTTACCACAACCAAAGTACAAAAATTAAAAACACATTTTGTCTTCAAAAAAGGAGTTACATTTCAAGGTTCGTGTTAGCCGCCCATAAGTACGGTCTTTAGTTCTTTAAGTGGATATAGAGCATTTAAGTTCCCTTTCAGAACCATATGTGAGTCTGAACCGTTCATTCAAGTAGTCCCCACTACGTATTGGAGGGAATCTGCAGCAAACATTGACAAACTTCATAGCAGTATCTTGTGTGTCAATGGAAAATTTAAGAAATCTACGCATATAAGCTTTTAATAAAGACAGATAATCTGTGGTTCTCTGTCACTTTTTTTTATCTAGTTTGGATAGTTTTCTCTAGTATAATTTATATAACAAAAAAAAAACTTTTTTTTAATTTAAAATACTTTTTTAAAAAATTATGTAAAAACACTTCTACGCAAAATGTATAAGCTAATTTTAATTTATAAAAATGACTCGTCCAGAGATAATTTAGTGCCCCACCTTTTCCCTGTATTTACACAGAAGTATTTAAATTAACCAATAATAGAGTATGTTTTAAAAAGTAATTAAAAAATGTTATTATTATTTTTCTTTATGTTATCATTCAACCACCCTATATCATCACTGAGAGTTACATTTTTTAATAATGGGAATATTAGAATGATAATATAAAAAAAAAAAAAAATTCAAGTCAACTTTCTTTCCCTCTATTTTTTTTTTTTGCCTTTTCTCTTTTTATACAACTCTTATGCTTATTTATTGGTTTCAGCCTGACTGGTTGAAAATTTCCTAATTGAAAAATAATATTTTTTTTCTACCTGGGAGGAGATGATTCACTGCAGCAACTTTCAAAGCATTCCACCATACAGTCTGAGGGTGGGTCGAAGAAGAATGCCACCTGAAAAATTGTACATCACTCATTCACATTTTCCGGGAAAATCTCTAGAAGACATCATCAGAATGTAGAAAGAAGATGATTTTTTTAAGTAACGGGTAGAAAGAACATCATTCTCACTATCTATGACATCAGAAAATTTCCTCGTTCATTCTTTTAAGATAAAGTCATAAAAACTTAAACATTAAGACTCCTTGAAAAGATATCATCAACATCTGATACAGTATTTCAGTGGATAAAGCATATCCTACACTAACTGGTTCAGTAACATCCATGTTTAAAAAAACTACTTTAAGTTCAAAATTCTTCATATCCTTTACAGGGAAGTCATGATATGGCAGAGTGGCACTTTGATCAACCCAAAATGCCGGAGAGAAGCTTAAACCAGATGTCTCACCTAGCCTTGTACTATCTCCCAAAACCCATTTACGTTTGATGTTAATGCATGCCAATTAAAGAGTACTTAACTAGTGAAAATATTTACTTAGAGTAAATATTTTTATTTAATAAAAAGAGTAAACGTGATTTGTCTTTGTCTTTTCAAGTACTTTTTAAATAGGTTGCAGGTGCATAAAGATTAAGTCTAATTACTTTAAATACGGAAAATATGAAAAGAACTATGAAACTTAAAATTTATAAAACATGAATAGCTTTGAATTAAAAAGAATAGAAAATAGTGCGTTGACAATGTAATAATGTAAAGGGAGTTTATACTACTTTCCAATTAAAAATTGACATGTACGTTAAGTTCATTAACTTATATAATAACTACTTTAAACATCTTGCCTATCGTAATTTCTGATTAATTCATAGTGTTAAAACTAACACTAACAGTAAAAAAATTAAGCTCTAACAAAGAAAAAAGGCTAAAACATGGATAATTTTGAAACAGATTTGGAGAAACCACAAAATATCCGTGTATGCATGAGAGAGTGCGGAAGGCATCCTCGGTTCAGTGTCCCAGTGCCTAAAAACCCACTCGACCCATAGAGCTTGGGGATCACGCAAACATCTCTAACTTAACCTCGCTTATCAAGTGTGAAGCATACTTCTTTTTGGTTTTCACGAAGAGAAATTTAAAGGTATAATTCTATTTATTCTCTCCTACCCTTTGAAATAAAATACTATCATGACTATCATTCAAAGTAAAAAATAACAATAACATAAAGAAACGGTGAAGTGTCTAGTAATTACTGAGTAACGTTGTTTTCCTGTTGACATAACCCTGTGAAGTGTTGACCTGCAATAGTAATGACAATAGTAATGGCAGCAGACTAAGATCTTAATATGTATATAAAACAGATTGAGAAGCTGCTCAATTATTTTCTTTGGTAAAAGAATAAAAGAAAAAAAGTATTGTTGGATGTGGATACCTGTATAAACAATTTGTCCATCTCTCCATCAAGTCTCCAATGTTCACTATTAAGGCCCTGTAGACACAAACCGCAAACACCTAAGGCTAGGAAAGAAGAGCAGAAAAAGTGCAATTTTTAGTGGAACTGTAGCCTAGAATCTCTATATAATACAGATAGAATCAAAATTAGTAATATACTACTTAATTAATTATGAACTCACCCTTCTACATGCGGCACATCCTCCCAGACTTGAGGCTCCCTGAACTTATCCTTGCAGATCTATAGTGAAAATCTCAAGCCTTTAATTGTACGAAATTATGAATTTAAAATATTAAATAGAATTTATGGATAAATAACAATATGAGCTCTAATAAACAAAGTATACGTGAGAAAGGAAGCATGAGATAAGGGTGTATGAAAGTGAAATAGGAGGGGAGGGTAGGGCACGTATGCCCTAGAGGAGCACCACGGGTCAAAACAAAAGGTATTTCAAGAAGAGGGAAAGGAAATGACAAGAGATGAGCATGATAGTAACAAATTGGACAGGTGGTGGTCCACAAATGGAAAGGAAGATTCACCATACATGACGAAAGAGGGAAGAATGATACAATTAAAAGGCCTGGGAGTATCTGGTCCTGAGGATGTTTCCTTTGCAGTTATTTTTTCTTAATTTTTTTTTCTACACAATGACACAGGGAGATAGGATCCCCAGTCAGTAAGGAGTTCATCTCCACTTTCTCTCCCTAATTACCAGGGACATAGGACAACAATAAAACAGAAAGTATACTATAGGTAAGAAGAGAACCTGCAGCCCAGGAACGCCATCCGTCATTAGGAGAGTGATCATGCCATAATCTGAATGAGGAGAGGCACCACATATCTGTTCACCAGAGACCAATTCACCTAATGAAATTGCAAGTCATATCACCAAAAGTAAAAGGTTACACAGGATAGTTGGTTTGAAAATCTGGTCCCTACTAATAAAACGGCATAAAAAACTTCAGAATATATTATAGAACTTAAACTTCAATTATTTCCAAAATAAACAAGCACATTATAAATATACCATACATTTCATTAAAAGAATTACATTATGTATTTCAAAATGGCATATGGAGTGCTGCTACATTGATGTACACTATAGTTCAGACCTAAAAATAAATACTTGAAAATGAAGAAACTATGTTCCTTTTTCAACATGCTGGTTAAGAGGAAATTGAAGTAAATAAAATAAAGTTGAAGTCAACATGGAAGATAAAATTTAAGTGTGCTAACGAATACATGCATGGATTTGAGTGAAAGGTGCTTTGCGCATCTTTAATATCCAGAAGAGCAAGATAAATGATAAACCTGGATAATGCAGTAGGCGGAGAAAAGCTGCTGGTTTGTTTAAGGCGCCTATCTTCTCAAAGTAATCTTCGTCCAGATTCAAGGACAAGGCAATCAGAGACAACAGGTTTTTTCCAGCAGCCCTGAGGTAGTTAAGAAGAATATGTATATTCTAAATTATACAAGAGATAAAACAAGAGACAACGTGCATATGATTGCCGGTCACAAGCGAACCATCCTTTCCTTCAGTATATAGCCACATATTGCACATAAGCACAAAAACTCACAATGAAAAGATGCACGAATGAAGTTCTAAATAAATACAACGGCCAGAAACCCCTCATGCCTATATATTAGTTAAATTTACGAAGAAATCAACATTCTATTGACACTGTTTGGGACAAAACCTAAAAGCAACAAATGTTGAAAGTGTAAACTTCAAGGAAAAGTCTTCCTCTCAACCACTGAAGCTGATTATGTAGCTATCTCAGAAGCAACAAAAGATATAATATGGTTGAAGAACCTTCTAAAAGAATTAGGAAAAGAGCAAGATGACTCTCTGTTGTTCACTGACAATCAAAGTGCTATTTTTCTTACTAAAAATCCAATTCTTCAATCCAGATGTAAGCACATTGAATTGAAGTATCATTTTATCATAAACTTGATAAATGATGGAGACTTGTTTTTGTTGAAGATTCCAAGTGCAGAGAATCCAACTGATATGTTAACTAAGACTGTTACAATAGATAAGTTGAGGCTTTGCATTGTCTCAACTGGCTTTCAAGAAAATTAATGATAAAGGTACTACACTAGGTCGTAATGTAAATCAAACTCTAAGTAGGAGAATGGTTAGTATTATGTGATTGATTTAGTCTCACATTGCTTAGGATTGTGAGATGTGCTTCTCTATCTTGCTATATAAGAGACCTATATAAAGCTTGATACACACTGAAATAAAAATACTTCCTAATATAATCGTGGACGTGTTAAATTCTTGTGTCGTTTATTTTTCTCTACTTTATTTTTTCTTTTATTGTCTTGTTCCTAACATAAACCCCTCATGTCTATATATGTTTGGGACAAAACCTAAAAGCAACAAATGTTGGACTTGTATATTTGCCTACCAATGACGACTTACAATACATGTTTGAATCAAAAATTCTTTTTAGGAGCTAATTAAACTCACAGTAGTTTCCAAAATAAAGATTCCATTGTAGGTTTCCAGTTTGGCAGCAATTCTGGAGTGCCCTCGCCAGAAAAAAAAAAAACTCAAATTAAGCTTGTGTTAAAACAAACCGGCCGTGTGCACAAACTAGAGAGTACAGTATCCATTCCCCATGAAATGGATGCAAAGGAACGCCATACCTTCAGAAGGCCATTGATTCAGATAAGCAATAGAGGGATCTTCTACAGGACCAATGTAGTAGCTCTCTTTTGGGTCACCTGTTACCAAGGACATACACAGTTTTCTTTCAAAATTAATTCTGCTTAAAATTGATTTTGAAGTAATGTGAACTCAATCAAGTCCGAGATTAATTTTAGATACTTTGCTGAAGAAAGAAAGGAAGAATACCTTTGGATAGTGAAGTAGGATGAAGAGTCTCGGCAAAGAGAGGAGTGTAGCCTCTATATTCCTTGCGTGCCAAGTCCATTTTTTGTTGGAGCGGAAGTGAGAAGAAGTGAGCACTTTGGTTGAAGACTTTCCTCAAACACTGGGTGTCCACCCCATGGTTCACAAGGTAAAAGAAACCATACTCCACACATGCCTATTCATTCGCCGCATAACAATACTGTATTTGTGAGAAAAAAAAAAAAAGAAAAAAAAAA
>Ga0209589_1007184_pt1 | contig 18039 bp, 9 predicted proteins | sample CowpeawhiteBW_FD_187525 | JGI IMG/M metagenome (GOLD analysis project Ga0209589, IMG submission 187525) | Root nodule microbial communities of legume samples collected from California USA - Cow pea white BW (SPAdes) (version 2) | ecosystem: Host-associated > Plants > Roots > Nodule | place: USA...
AAAAAAAATAAAAAAAAAAATTAAAAATTAAAAAGAAATTTAAAAAAAAATTAAAAAAAAATTAAAAAAATTAAAAAATCCAGAGACTGACACGTGACAAGGTAGTTAACGCCGTTTGTGAAGACTTAACGGCGTATACTACATTGATGCAATAATCAAAATTGGGTACTAAATTGAGGCAAAGTTCAAAGCGGGTACCATTTTGAAATTTTCGAACCAAAATAGGTATGATTCGAGTAATTAAACCTTTTTCTTACTTCTAACTCATGTTTGAATAATTGTTTGGAGAAAGACAATAGAGATGTGTGTAAGTATATATCAAGAGCTACTAATCTTGTACCCAACAGTCATCCTAAAACTGAAATCTATTACCCACCCTCAAGCAAAGCATATAGTTTAATAGAAATATATTTGTATGATTAGTTTTTTAACCTTTGTGGAGCATAAAAGCAACTTTAAAGTTGAAGTAGAAGCTCAGAGCGTTAATTTAAATCAAAACTGCATGTATGTTGATTATTTGAAAAATATATAAAACTATGAAAGAGTGGAACAAAGAAAGAAATATGAACTGTGTGGGCATAATTTTATTAAGCTATGCTGTATATTTAATGCAGCAATTAATCAAATAACTTAATAGAAATGCACGAAGATGTTGGCATATATAACAACTAATAAATTTGTGCACCTAGTGGCTACAAATTAGGAGATAAATCCTATCGGTCAAATGACTTTTATTTTCCTAAAAAATAGCATAAAATATTATTTTTAGTTTGTTAATTTTCAACAATCATCATTAACCATGTAAGACCAGTTTCTTAAATGCTCATTTATATTTTCAAAATTCTTTTTGCTCCAAATTCTTATTGAGGAAAAGAGAAGCACTTAGCTATATCAAATATTACCTAATTGGAGAAATCCAATAAAAAAATGGCAAAGCTAGAAAGATGACATCAAGTTAAAAGAAGCAAGGTATAAATTGATCATTCAACATAAAATACTTACTTTAACTCAAGATTTGGCCAGTCATTGAAGTATAATTTCGTATTACTGAACCAGGGTTCCTACAAGTACAGGTAAAGATAGCTATGTGTTGTTTATGTTTCCATAAGCATGTTAAAATGATTAAGAAAGAGATCAAGTACAATCGAAGATTAAGACCTTTTATGGTATTGTCTATACCATAAATGTTGTAAAATAGAGATAATTTGATTAGTTTGATTAATTGTGTTTTAAAATAGGTTTCTTCGTTAGCATCACAAGTCAATGAAATGAAGATAATGATAACTTTCTTTCTACAAAACTATAAAGAAGAATTGTCTTAAGACTTTCCTATTTTTTATCTATCACTGACAATATTTAAATCTTTAGTATATTAATCACTACAAGAATGTAGTCTTTTTGAGTCGGCCAAAAAGGGACGAAAACATTCCAAAATCGATGATAATTGGAATATGGCGTCGGTTTAGCGACCATAAGGTGGGCACGCCAATTCCTCCGATGCAAAGGTTCTTTGTGTCGGTCAATTGGGGACGAAGATTTGCTGCTTGATTATCGTCAGCTTGACCCACGCAAATGCATAAAGACACCAGTGCAGAAAGGGCTTTTGGCCCCGGTTGTTTTTGATATTCTGCCCCGGTTCTAGAACCGAGGCATATTAGGGTGAGGCCAAAAGGGATGGCTTTTGGCCTCGGGTGTGAACCGAAGCCATAGAACTACTCTTCTACCTCGTTTCTACTGTGAACCGAAGCCATTGTGTCAACGGTGGCTCAGCCGCGCAATGGAGGTGTTCTCGTCCGCAACAGCGATTGTCAATGGTGGTTTGTGAATCTGCAGGGGTCGCGACAATGTTTACAGATTTGGTTTTTTGATTTGCAGGTTTTAGAATCACAGATCTGGTAGAGGTGGTCGCAGGTTTCGCAATCGCTTTCACGCACGTCGCTTCTGCTTCACCCACTCCTCCACCACCATGCGCGCCGTCACCGCCGTGCGCCCAAAGCTGGTTTGCTCGCTCCACTGCAGCGGCTCCACTGCACCACCTGCTCGCTCCACTGCAGCGGCTCAACGCCCACCGCCGCCCTCGCCTCATTGTGCGCCTCCAAGAAATCTCTCGTCGAGGTTCAGTTGCGGGAAGAGAGGGAGGAAGGAGTTGCGGGAAGAGAGAGAGGAAGGAGTTGCGGGAAGAGAGAAAGGAAGGAGTTGCGGGAAGAGAGAGAGGAAGGAGTTGCAGATTCGCGGCGCGGGGAAGTAGAAGGGTTGGCGAAATTGAAACCCTAAATAAACTCTATGGCTTCGGTTCCTCTAACAACCGAAGCCATATACCCCTTTTTGGCACCGGGTCTTGTTGGACCGAGGCCAAACACCTAATGACTACTTCAGTTTTTTAAAAATGCAGACCCTTTTTGGCTTCGGGTCTTGTTGGACCGAGGCCTATAACACTCTTTGGCACCGGTTTTACGCGAACCGAGGCCTATAGCTGTCTTTGGCTTCGGGTGTTAGCTGAACCGAGGCATAAAACTTGGCTGAAATTGCAAAAATGCCACCGCGCCATTATATGCTTCGGTTCCTGGCCAACCGAGGCATATAAGGCGAGGTAAAAAGAAAATTCTGCACTAGTGCATCTTCTTACTACTTTAATATTAATTTTAATTAATTTTATAAAATAATAAAAAATTACGATAAATGATGCATAATATTATCAAATATTCAATATTAGGAGAATGATGAGGTATGAAGGGTTTATCTAAAATGAGGTTCATATCAAATGTATCTAGAAAATTATCCCTTCTGATTCAATTGTTGAATATTTTAAGTCATTCAACATGCATACTCTTACTAAAGGTAATATTTATTTTTTTAATATATTACTTTTAATTACATTATATTTCACTTTCATATATATATATATATATATATATATATATATATATATATATATTATTGTCATATTTTTTTGGATTTGTGCTAGTTTTGAGTAGAGAAAATGATTAAAGGATTTTTTTAATTAGAAAAAATAATATTATATATCAAAAATATAATTTGTCCTCCTAAAATTTTTGTCCAAATTCTGTCACTATTAATATATTAACTACTCATTTTTTCCTGGAGAATGATCATCACATGATAATTTATCTTTATAGTGTAATTTTATATAGGACAATCATATTTTGACTACCAAATTTTGACAACTTTCTCTTACAACATGAGGTGTATCTCTTAAGTAGTTTTGGAATATTGAGAAAGAGAAAATGGAAAAATGGAAACCAATCAGAAAATGACACCTAAGGTTGTAAGAGAAAGTTGTCAAAATTTAGTAGTCAAAAAATCATTTTCCTTTTATATATGGGATATCAAACATACTAACATCGTGATTATGCACTTCACTTTCATTGTCGCCCTGAAGTGTAAAATCATCATAAAAAAACTATACTCATTAAATGTCACATCCATAGAGATATAAAATTTCTTTGATTGTGGATGGTAAGCACGATAACCTTTTTGAGTTGATCCATACCCAACAAAAACACATTTTAAAGCTCGTTCTTTAAGTTTTGTGTGTTGATGTGGGTGTAAGTGAACATATATAACACATCCAAAAATATGAGGTGGTAAAAAGACCATAGAAGGAAGGATACAATGATCAGACAACATATCTAAAGGCCTTCAAAAGTTAAGCACATTAGAATATGTTTAATTAATCAAATAAACAGCCGATCTCATAGCCTCACCCCATAAATGAGATGAGACATTACCATCTATCAAAAGTGATACTGTCACCTATAATATATGTCTATTTTTTCTCTCATCCACCCCCATTTTGTTGTGGTGAATAAGGACATATAGTTTGATGTAAGATGCCTTTGGAGTTTATGAACTCGATTAACTGATCAGTCTTAAAAATATTCCCCTCCATTGTCTGATCGAACGACCTTAATATGTATGTTAAATTGAGTAACTATCATATGATGAAAGGAACGAAACACATTATACACATCACTTTTATGTTTAAGCAAATACACTCAAGTTACCCGAGTACAATCATCAACAACACTGATAAACCATGTTTTTCCATTATGTGTAGATTGTGGGGTAGGGCCCAAACATCTGTGTGGATTAATGAAAAAGGAATCTGTCTTTTTTTTTTTTTTTTGCTTAAAGGAAACACATCATAATGAATTTTTGCCATTACACAAGTTTCACAAATAAAATCAAAGATATTGCATTTATGAAATAGTGATGGAAATAATTTTTTTAGATAACCAAAAGAGAGATGCCCCAATCTTCTATGCCATAACCAAATTTCCTTTTTGTTTTTATCTTGTATGTATTCATTTGCAAGACAAGCCAATGAATATTCCTTTATGGGTTTGTTGTGAGACATTTTCAAGATAATATCGTCCTTCTCTCTCTACCACTGCCAATCTTCTCCTTAGAATGAATATGAAATAAAGAATGGGTTGGGTAAAATAAGGCAACACAAGGAATTGATAAGGAGGGTGAGAGGGATATAGTACCTACACTTTCAATAGGAGATGAGACCCCGTTAGCATTAACAATAGCAGTTTTAGAACAATTAGGGTAAAAATTAATAAATTTATGTGGATCACAAGTCATATGATCAGTAGCACTTGAATAAATTATCCAATCACCACCCCTGGTAACAACTGAAAGATTAAGAGCAGAGTTAGATATACCTGACTTGGTCACAAATCCGACAACAGTCGAACTATGACTCTTGGGAGTAGGTAGCAATGGAAGTCCCAAAATCATGTTTCTCTGATTGATTTTTATCGAAAGGAGCCATCCGAAATATTAAAATAAAAAAGCATCGTAAAGGTAATAATCCTAAATTATTTAATATCCTAAATTAGCAAGGGATGTCGGTGTTTGGCTCTGATACCATATAAAAATGATTTAAAGAATAATTCTGATGTATTATTTCAAAGAATAGTGTACTATATATATATATATATATATATATATATATATATATATATATATATATATATATATATATATATATAAGAGTGTTATAATTTCTCATGTATTAAATGAATGACACTTGCACACATTTGCTCATAAAGGTAATAATCCTAAATTATAATTAATACAATATTTGATTACATAATATTTGCTAATAGAATATTTGAGATATCTTAACAGATAAAGGTGCTAACATATTCAAAATATTGAGGTTTATTAATTTTTTTAAACATTTGAATTTATATACATATATTTTTTTATTTGTTTAATTTGTATTTTAAAAGGTTCTATAGTTTTGTGAGAGTGTTAAATATTCCATATAAGTTAGTAAGTTATAGGACAATTCCAGTTTATTACAATTCAATCTTGAAATAAATGTTCTTTTAATTTTATTATATCTCAATTCATTTTCTTTGAGTCCATCACTAGTGCAGAATTTCCTTTTTACCTCGCCTTATATGCCTCGGTTAGCCAGGAACCGAAGCATATAATGGCGCGGTGGCGTTTTTGCAATTTCAGCCAAGTTTTATGCCTCGGTTCAGCTAACACCCAAAGCCAAAGAGAGCTATAGGCCTCGGTTCGCCCAAAACTGGTGCCAAAGAGAACTATATGCCTCGGTCCAACAAGACCCGGTGCCAAAAAGGGGTATATGGCTTCGGTTGTTAAAGGAACCGAAGCCATAGGGTTTATTTAGGGTTTCAATTTCGCGAATCCCCTTCTTATTCCCCGCGCCTCTGTAACTCTTTCATCTCGACACTCATCTTCGTCTTCGCTGCCTCCGACTCCACCGTAAAAACCCTCACCATCAACGCGCCCACCGCTCTCCTCACCGTCGCCGTTGCCAACGCCTTCGCCCTCGTCGTCGCCGTCTCTGTCAGCACAAACGTTTTCGGTGGCTACGTCAACCCCGCAGTCACCTTCGCCGCCTTTGTGAGCGGCAACCTTACCTGGCTCCGTTGCATCATCTTAAAAGAAAAGCTAGATTCCTTTGTCCGCCTCTAGAACCGAGTCATTGAATCTCAACGGAAGCTTCTGAAGGCGTCCACGTGAGGTCCGCAGAAGCGGAGGACGACATGCCTCCTTCACCATTTTCCCACTGAATGATCAAAAATGGAAAACTTCTACATCAACTACTGAAAGGGGTTCAGAATTTAAAGATGATAACTGCCATCTATAATCAACTTGCAATTTCAGAAAAAGTTTGTTATTTTTACGCATTCCTTTTTTTCTTCTTTGGTGAGCCATGCATCAAGACCTTTAGACAATAAATAAAGGTCATACAAAATTTATGATTGTGGTGGGGTCGTGGGCACTAGTTAGAGTATATTAGGGTGTTGACTTTTCTCATTGCAATTTTTTTAATGAAACGGGTTACAGAATCCGTTTCATAACGTTTTGAAATGGAATTTGTATTCCATTTCCTATACATCTTGACTTTTATCGTGCAACAGCTTTTGTATTCCGTTTGGTAAAAGTTTGGGGGTGCAGGGACGTTGACGCAATAAATGAAATTTACTGTGTCCCTACCCACTTTCACCCAGGATATAGGCGTCAATTTTGGGGGTACAGAAGAACTCTTGGAAGTGCAGGGAGAAGGCCCCAAAACAGTTTGGGCTGGTGTGCTCTCATAGTTAAAGCAGGCGAGAATACGGGATAGGATTTGTAAACCAGGTGTAAAAAGAAATAATAGATAACAAGGAAGCTGGTATTTGGACAACCCCTCACTATTATTATTTTTTTTCTTCTATAAATATAAAAGTTAATTTTTATTAATATTATTTTATCTTTATACTAGTCGTCAAATTATCGTCAAACGGGGTCATATGGAGTCAAACAACATATTTTTCCTTTGAGAATAACAATAAAAATTCACAATTTTATAGTGTATGATAAATAACAATACTCATATGATTAGTATTCATGATGTGCATAAGCTGATCAACTTTCCATTGAGAGAAAAAGTGTTGAAAACGTTCATATAAAATTTTCATGGATGGTTTCAATGACTTCTAATCCCTCAAGTACTTGTCTCATTGATGGACGTTGTTTAGGGTCATCGTCTATGCATTTTAGAATAAGTTGTGCTGCTTCTAATGCTTCGTTTTCTGAATATTGACCCTCCATTCCACCATCTATTATGCTTTTCAACTTTTCTGTGGAAGAGAGATAAGGCTTGGCCCATAGTACCAGGCTCTCCCCTGTTGGCCAAATTGCAGTCATGCCTGTGAATATTTGAAGAAGCACTACACCAAATCCATACACATCACTCTTCCCATCCACGAGGCCTGTTCAAATAGTTATACAATCCAAACATCTGTTAGTTTCTGCTTATTCCTTATTTTTAGTCTACCTTCCCAACTTCATCTTCCACAAATCCATTGATATAGTTACCTGTTAAGAAATATTCTGGATCGAGATAACCAGGGGTGCCGACGACCGTGGTAGTTACATGTAATTGTTTCTCAGGAGGCCACACTTTAGCCAAGCCAAAATCTGATATCTTTGCATTGTAATTCTGTACGATACAAAGTAATCGCTTATCAAAGTTATATGAGGAATTTAGCACTCAAATTTCATAACATCATGTAATATTCTTCAACTAGTTAACGGGTCTATAGTATTGACACCACTAAGAAAGAGACAATCAGAATCAAGATATTGCATTTTTCAGGTTATATGTTAACAGATGGAGTTAAACTTTCTCAAAAACGAGTTTGGCTAGTAAAAGATATCATGGGTCCAAATTCATAACTGCCAATTCATCCCAACTTGATACTGTATTTGCTTTGGCTTCTAATACGACATACGACAGAATCAACTAACAAAAAATAACTGACCCCATCTAGAAGTATATTTGAGGTCTTGAAATCTCTGAATATGACATTATTTTCGTTAGCGTGCAAGAAAACTAATCCCCGAGCTGCACCGATAGCTATTTTAAGCCGGGTGTTCCAAGAAAGTGGTTCCGTCCTATGATCTCCTGCTCAGAAACAACACAAATAATATGAATTAAACTCAAAGTCATGAGAAGTTTTCTTTCTTGAACCTGTTTTAATTGTCTTCAATTCATACTTTTGTATAGATGACGGTCTAAGCTTCCCTTTGGCATGAACTCATACACGAGAAGAAACTGATTCTCGTCCCAACAGTAACCCAATAACCTCACCAAGTTCGGGTGAGAAAGCCTTCCTAAAATGTTTACCTCAGACTGCATTTTCCAACCAACACAAAATCATCTTTCAATAGCTACTCCAGTTGTGCAAAAAGTAAGAATTATGACATGGAAAGTACTCTAATCGTGTTGCTGGTTACACTATAAAATTAAATGCAAAATAACAAGTAAAATCACAACATGCAAGTGTTTTAAAGTCAAAGTTTAAAATATGCAAGTGAAAGAGATGAAAATAAAGCGACCTGCCACTCATGAAACCCTTGAAGACTTCCCGGGTTTAACATTTTGATGGCAACTGCCACTCCAGAGCCTGGTTTGGCGGGGGTGAGGGTGTTTTCATCCAACCATCCCTTGTAAATTCTGCCAAACCCACCTTCACCGACCAAACTGTCGGACCTGAAATTACTTGTAGCAGATTTGAGCTCCTCAAAACTGAATACGTTCAATTCAGGCCATTTCGGAATTTGGCCACCGGAAAAAGGAAGAGGACGAGATAACTCCGCCTTGCTGCCGTGATCGTATGATGAACCTGAAAACAGAGATATGAATTTACAAAGGGCACCGGAAATATGATAACTTGCCTGAATTGTGAGGGCGTTTAAGTTGAGAGTAGTGAAGTGACGGATCACCGGAGAAACAGAGACCCATGTTATGGCAATCAGAAACCTCTGTTCTTCGTTCTCACTTGGTCAACCAAATTGCCCCATGCCGGCACTTAAATTTGAAGCAGTTCATCCCTATCTTTTTTTATATCAGATAATAATTTCGCATTCATGTTACTATTGAATTAGCTTACTCAACATGTACATCAAGATTTGTCCAGGTAAGTAATATTCTTTAAGAACTTTTATCAATCATATGTATGTCAACAACGATCAAGTCCAAGAGTTACGACAAACTCAGTTCAAAATAACCTCATATACATTGACATCTTAATTAAACTCTCACTTCACACATATGTGTCAATTTGGTCCGTCCCAGGGTTTGGTCCTGGCCGGTTAGGACTAAAAAAGTCTACATTCAAAAAAAAGTCTCCAACAAATAAGTCTATTGGGCCAAAAGCCCTACAAAACCTTGTGAGTCAGGGTCAACCCATGAGCTTTCATCTTCTACATGAAAAATATATTATTTTTTAAAATATATTACTATATGTGGGACAGGTCCAACGAACCGAATAAGCACGACGATCCGAATAGGTCGAACGGGCTCGATGATCCAAACAGTCTCAACAACCCGAACGGGCCCGACGACCCGGATGGACTCGACAACCAGGACAAACCCGACAACACGAACGGGCCCGACGACATGGACGGGCCCGACGACCCGAATGAGCCCGACGACTCGGACGAGCCCGACGAGCCCATTAAAATCAGTAACGGAGCACTGTACAATACACGTAACACACCCCAATGCAACGTAATACAAACAGTGTCACCTGTACAGTGCTCCGTTAGTGATTTAAATTGCGTCACAAAAAATGATCAAATAAAACACGAATTGCGAAAATGAGGATCATTTTAAACATTCTGTAAAAATGAGGACCATTTTAAACATTCTGTCAAAATGAGAACTATCCGCAACAAACACTACGAAAATGAGGACGAAAAATGTATTTAAGCCATAAAATTATAATATTGGTATTATTTTTGTCCATAAACAAAATAATTTAAGCTAGGACTCACAAAGAGTATAAGGATACATGCTTGAACAAAATAATTTGAACCAGGACATACTAATGATCAGAAGGATACCTGCTTAAACAAAATAATTTGAGTTAAAATTTACCAAAGAACAGCTGGATACCTGTTTAAACAAAACAATTTGAACGGAACTCACCAAATATTACAAAACTAACTTCTTTTTATTGAAATGGTAAAGGATTCGCGATAGTTTTGAGGCAAAGATGATTATTCGATGCGGAAAGAGTTACCATTTGAGGTTGTCGTCACAAACAACAAAGGTATATAGAGAGTCTTAAAGACAAACATTAACAGGTAAGAGCAAGACACAATCAGCAACTTTGCAATAATGGAGAATGAAAATGAGATGTTCCTGGAGGAGAAGACATAAAAGCAAAAACAAGCGTTGAAATAGAGAGAATAAACCGAAAGAGGCAGGTGAATATAATCTTAGATTTAAGTTTGGACTTAATTAAAATGAAAAATCGTCATATAAAAGATATCAAACTATAATTTTTAAACAGGAGCGTATAGAGAAAGTAATAATTATATATTTTTTAATTTATTTATGATTATATTTATATTAAAATCATGTGTAAAGAGAAATAAATTAATAAATTTGATCATATATATTTTATAATTATTTTATTTTATTTTAAAATATAATTTTTACAAGACAATTTTTAATCTTGTAACAATGAAATGCTTACGGTATTTTATAAAAAAATTATTTTTTATATTCAAAATTTTAGTTGCATAATTTAGTCAATATATTATTTTTAAATAACTAAGAGAAAAGAAAATCATTTTACTATAAAGAATCAGTCAATATATTCTTCTTAAATACTAAGAGAAAAGAATATCATTTACTATAAAGAATGAGTATCATTTTTTATAAACATAAAAATCTATTTAAATACAAAAAAGTAAATATTTATTTTTAAAATAAATTAAGTATCCTTTAACGTATTTTCATGAAACATATTTTTGTAGATGAGGTTTTTCTCTCTTTAAACGGTTAAAACCAGAAAGTGTATAAAACATGTTATTTTTAATGTTGGGCACATACGGGTACTAATTAATAAAAGTTATGTTAATCAATGTTCATATTTATTACTTGATATATAACGTTCAGTTTATGATAAATATTTATACTTTCTTTCTTAAATTTTCATAATTTAAATATAATACTTGATTGGATATATGTTCATTTTTATTAATTCAATTAAATATTAAAATATTAACATATTAATTTAAGTACTATAAAAATAATTTAATTAATTAAAAATGATTCAAATAAAAACATTGAATCAAAATTTAAAAATTGTAAAAAAATTTAAAAATAATAGAGAAATGAAATTCATATTTTATGTTCATTTTTATTAATTCAATTAAATATTAAAGTCTTAACTTATTAATTTAAGTACTATAAAAATAATTTAATTGATTAAAAAATGATCCAAATAAAAAAATTGAATCAAAATTGAAAAATTGTAAGAAAATTTAAAAATAATAGAGAAATGAAATTCATATTTAATTTATTAAATAAAATGTCATGTTATATATAATAAAATTAGCAAGTTTTTCATTTAATATGAATTATAACTCAGAGTGTATTCGGTAATACTAATAAATTATTTATTAACTTATTTGACTACAAAAATACTTTGATCAATCCAATACATGTTTGATTAAGTAATAAGTAACTTATTTTATAAACTTATAGTTTGTAGACTAAGCTACTTTAGTTAGCTTTTCAGCTAGAAATTACTTTAACTAATTTATCAATCCAACTATTTTGAGCGCCTTATACAAGATTAATAAATTAGTTATTATTTGAATAACTTATATATATATATATATATATATATATATATATATATATATATATATATATATATATATATATATATATAGTTTGACCAATACGAAATTATGAAGTAAAATACTTGAAAAACTTATTTAAATGTTTTAATTTATAAACTACTTTAACTGGCTTATAAATTATAAATTACTTTGAGTGCATTTGTTAAAATTAATAAATTAGTTATTAGCTTATTATACAAATTTATAAGTTAATTTGACCAATATATAATATTTAGTACATATTTTGGAATAGATTTTTTACTTTAGAAGTTTGTAACTTATAAATTATAAACTACTTTGTTTACAATTTATTTAAAGATTAAACATATTTTTTATTTTTTAAACATCGATGCGAAATTGAAATTGATTTTTATTACAATAATATTTGATAGAAAAATATTTAAAAATAAATATTATATCGTTCTCTGAGTTAAAATTTTTAACTTGGCAAATGGTGTTCTATTTATAAATTTAGGAACCAAAATATATGATAGGTTGGACAATGATGAATTCCAATTTCATGTAGGACTACAAACCCATTTAGTTTTTTTCTATTAGTATCTTTTTATTTTAATACATTATCTTATTGCTCTTTATTTTTATTTCTAATTTTATAGAGACAAGAAATTATTATACTACTTTTAATATTAATATTTATATGAGTTACTTTTAAATTCTATATAATCCAAATTAAAATTATTTAATATTATAAATTAAAGTTATTAATGTTCATTACATGATGAAAGTTATACAGGATTAAAATTGTAAGAAAATAAATAAATCTAACAATAGTTCAAATTGATAAATAATATTTTTTAAATAAATAAAAATTAATTTTCCTTAATACTTATTTCACAATTCATCTAAACAAAATTACTTGTTCAGATAAAAAAAAGTCTATATAACTTCTAAAAAGTAAATAAAAGTACTTAAAGTTTAATAAGAATTTAAAGATTTTAAAGATAAACTATTATAGTTACATAATAATCTTTTCGTCTATATAAACACAAATTTCATTTATTAATAAAATTTATGTAATTATATCCTTCTATATCATTTGACATTTTCCAACAAGTTAGATTATCAACCAAAATCTTATAAACTAGAAGCTCATCATCTAATACCTAACTTATAAACAAAATTTGTCAAAGAAATCCTTTATATAATCACATATAACTCATCTAATTTCTTTAATTATTTTCTTTTATATTTTAGGTTTAATTGTCCATTTGATTCCTATTTTTTTTTTCTAAATATCAATTTGGTCCTCCAATTTTTTTTCTTTAATTTTTCTTTAATTCTATTTTTTAAAAAATATATACAATTTAATCATGTTTATTAAATTTCTCGAAATACATCATAACATATTAGAATTATGTTAGCCGAAAGTTATTCAAAAAAAAAAAAAGAAACGTAATGTAACGATAGTATAAACTTTAACGAATAGTAAAATAAATTAAATACAAATTAATTTCAATATATGCTCATTAAAAACCCTTTAAACAACCCATCACATAAAACCAACAGTCAGTTCTGTAATAATACTATTCATTATATATGATTTATTTCCCGTTGAAGAAACATAAATAAGTGTTTCTTATAACTTGCTACAATCAGTGGGCTTAAAGGACAAATTGAGAGAGTGAAGGTCATATCCTACTAAGAAATTGGTCTGAGCCAAGTTTCCTAACACAACTTGGTCCCCTGGAACCATTGTTAAACATACAACATCTTTCCTCACCCAAGAGAATGTATTCACTGCCTGCAAATTCACATCCCCTCCCTCAAAGTGTAATGTGATAATGGGGAGTTTCATAATTTTCTCACTGCCTTCATAACAAAGGTCAAAAACACCCTTAGGGTCACGCACCCTTTTAGCCCTAATTACTTTGCGCAAAGCACGTACCAAACCACTATAAACACCAGATGGTAAAAGAGTAAACGTTGTCCCAGTATCAATGATCATATTTCCTCTGGTAACATCACCCTTTCTTGCAAATTCAATCCTCTCTTTTCCTACACTCAAGGCCTTCAATGTGACCAAAAACCCACCAGGAACTGCATTAATAAGAGGAGTTGTAACGACTCCACGACCAGAAACCAAAGAGCCGTTTCCAAAATTAATCTTGCTGGTGGAGTTCTCGTTCGTCATGGTATTGGGAATCAGACAATAGGAGAATTTCTTCCCACCAGATGAATAGGGACCCAATTGAGAAATCAGTGAAAGGTTGCCACCACTAAGACCAATTATGCCTGACCCTGACGCATCAAATATGCCACCGGTATCGTGTGCACAACCAAATGCAACATTCGGAAGAGAAATTGGGTTGCTGATGCCTAAGGTTACTGTCTCAAAAGCAAGGGCTCCCGCAGTGTGAGAACCATCTGCATAAGCATAACTGTATCCACATGTTCTGTTATTGGGACATAGTGTATTTTCTAAACCTAGTACTTTGCTACAAAGTCTAGGTAGACATGGCATTGTCCGGTATGATTTGGAGCGACTAGGGTTAAAGAGAGGGATAGTTTGATTGTAGCACTCTATGCATGGCAAACATTGTGTCCATATGAGGTCACTGCCTGTGTCAGCAATGCCAATTACTTCAACAGGTGGTGTTCCGATTAGAATCTTCATGAGATACTCTCCTCCACCAGGTCTCATTGGGGCCTGTAGGTTGCTGCCATGGCTAAGGTTATCACCAGCAGCTTTGAGATGGTTGATGCGTTTGAATGAGCGTTGGAAAGCACTGTGCAAGCGATCAAAGTGGGTGATCGAAGGGTCGTATAAGGGAGATAAAGGAGAATCACGGTGAATGAGAAAATTAGTAGTGGCTTGAGATAAGATTAAGAAATCAAGGGTTCCTAAGAGAGTTAGGGCAAAGTAAAGGGGTTTTGATTTGGGGCTGATACCCATCTTCGGCGAAGTAAAGTACTGTGGTGGATCAAATTGTGCTTCTCTTGCTGCTGAATTTATAAAGACAATTAAGGAGATTGGAATCCCAAAAGGGCCATAGTAGTGTTGAATTTGGTGACTCTGACTTTGTAAAATTAAAGCATATTTTGGCTGAGAAAATAATATAAAGAATATCTCTGCCATATATGTATTTCCAAATACGAAGATAAAAATACTATAAATGGTTAAGTGTTAAGGTATTTCCAAATTCATTTATCCTATTGAACTTTAGCAACGTATCATTCCATACATGATAAAAAGAAAATAGAAAAAAAATTAAAAATTTTATTCTTCAAAGTGTGAAATACTAACGAAATGTTTCTTTTTATTTTTGAATAATGCGAAAAAAATCATGCTTTATCTACTTTTAAATTTATAAAAATATAATTTTAAGAACCAACTTAATATTAAATTAGATATTACTTTCTTTTAAAAATTATGGTTATAATTTGAGTTTTTTTTTATAGATTTTTTTTTGGTTTGATTATACTATCACTACAAAGAAAAACTTCTTATAGTGACCAATAAATATTAATAATTATAGTGATCAATTTAAATACCAATTAACAAAAAATAAAAATTATTGGTTATTAAAATAATCACTATTATGAATAAAAAATTATAATTGGTTACTAAATTAGTCTTTTTTAAATTAGCTACCAAAATAAATTAGTTACTAAAATTTAGATATCTAGATTTTGGTTACAAAAATGAATTAGTTTCTATATTAATCTCTAAATTAGCTACATATATAGGTTTTGAATATATATATATATATATATATATATATATATATATATATATATATATATATATATATATTTATATCCTTATTTTTCATTTCATAAGGTCTAAATTTTGTAATATTAAATTTTGAGGTATTTAAACTAATTTTCATTGCAGTTGTCACTGGCAACTACTTGTTGTATCAGTGCTAGAGCATACTGCTATTTGAAGAGTATAATTGATATGTAAGTCTTTTTCAATAAATTCCTTCATTTATACTTTAATCTTGAATATATAATGTCATGTTTTCTAAAATTGATAATTTTAACTTTAGTGTTTTTAATGGACAAAGTATATTGAGTGGTAGATCGACTGCCAATACTAAAGGGTCACTTGGATTTCCCTCCGGGTACTTATATGTTATATGTCATTCATTGACTTTAGTATTGTCATGTGTATTTATAACTAAGTGTAGTGTAATAAACAAACTGAGAGCTTTGAGTAGGGCTATTATGTGATGCAGTGGATGACAATAATTGTTCAAGACATTTATCAAAGTGGTTGGGATGCGATAATATACTAACTTATTTCATGTACTAATTTTAACTTGAACTTATTTACATATATATTGCTATTAACTTTTTCTACACTTTTGCAGAAATTTAATGACCCAAATCCAATGGATTCAGGAACAATAGCTTATGTTCAAAAAGTGTGGGCGAAGTACTTTTTATCTAGAGTTAGTGAGAGTTAGGTTTAGTGAGACTTAGAAGTTTAGACTTATTTTATCATATAAGTTATTTGTAACTTTGTTGGAACTGTTTGGATTGGAACTTTGTTGTCACTGTTTGTTTAGATTCGAATTCTGTTGGATGTTTTTTGAATTATAGGTTCAGGTTAAGAGATAAAACAAAGTTACCCGTAAAAAGAAAGCTACAATTGACAACATCATTATGACCCAAACCGTCGTTAAATTGACAACATCCACAACAATCAGGGTAAAATCGTCATCGTTCGTGGATAGGAGTTCTATTTCAATTTCAAACACATAGTGAGTTCAAATACGACTTTTCAAACGTCATGGTATTGTGTAATATTGACGACAGGTTTAGTAATCGTTGTCATTATAGATTACTTTTAACGACGGTCTGATCAACAACGGTGAGAGAATCGTTTTCATAGATTTTCATTAGACGTCGTTAATACCATTTTGTAAACTTTTTCGTTTTTTTTTTCTTTTTGTTCATGAAAAGTAATTTAGGAATTGTTAGGTAGTAAGAATAAATAATAGAAATATGATAAAGGTGAATACTAATTCTCTATAACATTAAGTTGTGATGAATATTATGTTATGGCAACTGTGGTGATGATGCACTCTGCTTCGCATACATAAGATGATGATGTGTGGTTATAGTACCTGCTGTAGGACTCAAAATCACGTCCAATATATTCATTCCAAATCAAATTAAGTGGGTTTCTTTTCCATATTCCTTTTGTGTGCTTTCTATCGAAAGTAATCAAAACAAATTAGTTTACTTTCATTTCTTACATGAACATACAAAAATTGTTTCTTTTAGTAAGCAAAAGGTAATTACAAGAAATTAGTTTAACCTGAAAATGGACAAACTTTTACTATATAATAATTAAATAATTCTTATAAAAGTTTAAGCCTAAATGATTGAATAAATAAAAATTAAATGGATAAGATGAAGAGATAAATGCTTAATAATGTAAGGACCTAGAAAATATCTAAAGGATAAAAGTGGTTTTTAAAATAGAGTTTGATTATTTATGTTTATTAAAAAAAATCAAGTTTATAAGTAGAGTCATTTAATTAAAATTTGTCGTATAAAGATCATAATCTCTATAAAACTAATCATTTTTTTAACTTCGTTTTAAGATTCTAACAAATTTACCCATTATTAGACATTCATAGTACTCTTGGCATCAAAGTAATAATCCTATTCACTTAGTTTCACAAACAAGGTAAATTCATCATTTGTCATTCTTTTAGGTCTTTTAAAAAATCTGGTATATGTGGAGTGTTTGAGGATTTCAAGAGGTGTTTAAGGATTTAAGTTGAATTTATGTTTGGTTATAATTATTAAAGTGTGATCAAATTGTTTAAGTGAGTTGTGTGTTTGCAAGACAACTCAAATATGATATATTGTATTATAAGTCTAGGTGTACAAAAACTTGAGATCAAAAAAGTAATTTAAAATTAATTTATATTTAAGTTGATTCATGTCAAAATAGTTGTAATTAAAAATAAAAAACTAAGTCAACAAAAAATATCTTTTAATCTTTTAGCCGTTCTATAAATATTATATATATATATATATATATATTCTATAAAAAAAATTATCTTTCGTTCTTTTTTTTTTCTTACGAGACTCTAAAATCTAATCATATATGAAAACGAGAAACCACCTAGAATTGACAAGGTTATGTTCACCTAGAAGTTATAGCCTATTTCTTTCAATCTTTTATTTTGTTTTTCCAATTCAGGGCCCTTCGACACTATTATCAATATTAATATAAATCAAATCGAACTACGTTTTTACTAATCAGACCATGATGACGGCAAATTATTCAAAGAAAAGAGAGCTCAGAAAGCTATGACCAGAGAAAAAGAAAAAGAAAATCTATTATGACAACAAAAT
>Ga0209589_1007187_pt1 | contig 18037 bp, 6 predicted proteins | sample CowpeawhiteBW_FD_187525 | JGI IMG/M metagenome (GOLD analysis project Ga0209589, IMG submission 187525) | Root nodule microbial communities of legume samples collected from California USA - Cow pea white BW (SPAdes) (version 2) | ecosystem: Host-associated > Plants > Roots > Nodule | place: USA...
TATATATATATATATATATATATATATATATATATATATATATATATATATATATATATATATAATATGTGTGTGTGTTTTTCTTTTAATTTTATTTTTATACAATGTATTATAACAATAAATTAAATTCAAACTAAAATTTATAAAAACATATAAAAAAATATTATATATATATATATATATCTTTAGTTTTTTTATCTTTTTTAATGTTAAATTATTTTATTTTATTTTTTAATACATTATTTATAAACAAATTATATATATATATATATATAAACAATTTTATATATATATATATATAAATAAATTGAAATCTATTAATTGTATTAATTAAATTTTGAAATCCGATAATTCTTTTAACCGGATTAAAAATCAATAATTTTCTTAATCGTATTTCAAAATTTGATAGTATCTAAAATAGGATTTTAAAAAATTTAATACTATCAGATTTTGAAATACGATTTGAGAGAGTTATTTAAAGGTATTTTGAAAAAGTTTGAAGGTGCAGAATAAAAGTTGGAGATACGTGGAGAAACCCCAATGGACACTATTAAAATTGCCCAACAAGCCCATCATTAACTAGTATCAAAAAGCCCAACATAATACTCATCATTTGTCAAGTTTAAAGAAAATATTGATTATTTTTGTAATCGTTAAATATAACTATGATAATAATTAGCTGATATTAATTCATAGAATGAGCGTTACGAATATGGCTCATCTTCTTTCTTGAGGTTTCTTTCTATTCCAATGATAAATAAAAGGAAAATGATATTTTAACCCACTTTTTTTGACCCACTTTTAACCCACCACTTCAATTATCATTAGATCATCTTTTTTTATTCTTTTTGGTGATGTGATGTATGATCTAATGGTGATTGAAGTGGTGGGTTAAAAATGGGTCAAAAAAAGTAGGTTAAAGTATCATTGTCCTAAATAAAATTCCAAAATTTAATTGTTTGGAGATAAAAGATGGACATTATGTTGGGCTTTTGATATGTATGGAGCGTGAAATACATTTCATATTATGTTGGACTTTATAAAGGCTGATTCTCTCTGCACCTTTATTATTTTACCTGCAGCTCTATATATTTGAAATTTCCAATTTTAATTTATAGGATTTTCATCTTAAGTTTCAAATTACTTAATTAAGAGATATCCTAAAGCAAAAATTTGCATTTCAGATGATATATTTTGTAATACAAAAATAAAAAATGTGTTTCAAATATTAAAATTAACATTTTATAGCATTTTTTAATATAAAATAAAAAAAATATTTCAGATTTTATAATTTTTTTTAATAGAAAAAAAAAATGAAAAGCGTAGAAGGGATGTCAACAAAAAGGAAAGAAAGGAGGAAAAATAATGCGGGAGAGTGGCAAAGGAGGAAGAACAAGAATAATAAAATATGAGAATAAATGTATCATTTCACAACCTGGTGGAGGTGCATATTAAAATGTATGGAGGTGCAGGAATAAGCAGAACAAATCATAATAAATTTTAATAGACTTGATAATTTTGAAGAAAAAAATTTCTCAACGAAAATATAATTAGTCATTTTAAGGATGCCTAAACGGGTCAGGTTGTCATTGGTCCACAAGCTCGTTAGGAAAATAGTAGGTTGGGTTAGAATTTTCAATTCACCGATCTGTTATGACTCGGTTCACTTAGTTTGTCTAATTGGCGGATCAAAGACGGATCAGTCCGTCTTGACCCGTCAAGACATTTTTTTTAATTTTTTTATATTTAAATTAAAAATAAATAAAATTTTTATATTATATAAACAAATATATATATATATATATATATATATATATATATAATTTTAAACAAAATTTTTAAAACAAGGTTTAAAGAAAATGAAAAGAAAAAAAAGTGACGGGCCAACAGGTTGAATTGTCCAACCCGTATCTTAACGACGGACCAGCCCAATCTGATATGTTTTTGACGAACCAAAGGCGGGATAAACCAAAATGGACCGAACTGACCTATTTTGTCACTCTTAAATCATTCTCCAAAATTTTCATGTAATTCTAAATATTTCAATAATCTCATCGATATATATTTGTTAATTAAGCAGGTTTTATTTTGAATCGTGTAAAAGTCTATTAGAATTTGTTATTTCTTTATAGGTAATAATTGAACCCATTTAAAGAAGTTTACTATAACTCACTTACTCAGTTAACTAGTTTAGATTCGTTTTAGTTATTAAAATTTAGGTTTACTTACTTTATTTTGGCATATTATTTATTTATTTTTGTTTAATTTTATCTGCTATTAATAAAATATTTAGTAAGTTTTCTATTTTAAAAAGATAAACAATGTGACTTTTTTAAATATTCAACCAAAGACTCTTAATTTTTTAAAATACAATAATATAATTTTTTTGTATATTGAAATTGACATTATTATTTTTGTAAAGTTCCTTATTACTGTCCTTTAGTTAAACTATATTATGAGTAAATTAGAATGATATAATGCTTAAATTAAAATAAGTAGAGATTCACTTAAGTCTTTTATTTCTTTTTTTTTATGTCATGTCGTTCATGTGGTGATGCACCCGAACTCTGTCTTAGATAAATATTAACATATGAAAAAATATTATTTGACACTTACATTTTTCTATTACTTCCACTTAAATATTTGTGCTGTAACTTTAAATTAAAAAATAAAATAAATATAATTAAAATAATATTATATTGAATTGTCAAGTAAGTATGAAAATAACAACGTCCTTAACATCTTGCATGAAATGTATATATAATAGTATAATTTTCTTCATTTTTCATTAATACGTATTGGCGAATTTTGTAGTGATAAGTTTTTAGGGTAAGTCTAAAATTAAATATAATATATATATATATATATATATATATATATATATATATATATTTGAATTGAACGTTAAATTATAAATCAATGAATGATTTAATAATGGTCATTATAATAGATTCAATAAATAATAAATTTCGTTAGATGCATTTTAGTTGACTTTATATTTTCTTAAAAAGTAAATTTTAAGTTTTATTCAACCTTATAAAATTAATTTATAAGGTGAAATTTATGATCATTTATATATTATAATTAATTTATCTTAATTCTACTTGATATGAAATCACCAATAATATTGATAAAAATTCTAATCCTTTAAAAAATTATGAAAAACTAATGTAGCTATACGAGATAAAAATATGAATGTTATGTATGTATAAGTCATAAGAAGAAAGAATGCATACAAAAACGCGTACAAAAGATATTTGGTGAAAATAGCTCAAAGAGAACTTGCTTATTGATTTATTAGAACATTGTTCAATATATAGAGTACAATGTTCCATCATATGAAGGAAAAGTAAAACTTAATAAAACATAATATTTGATAATAATAGAAGAGAATTAAATATATGATATTTTTATTAATGTAAATAAAAGCAGAAGATATATATTATCATCCTATCTCAAGATGGACATGAAGATTATAAAGTCCCAACTTGGAAGTAGCAACCCAGAAAGTAGAAGGATGTAATGACTTAGAAAACATATAAACAAGTTGAATTGTAGAAGGAGCATGGAGAAGGTGAATAAGACCATCAACAAACTTTTAATAATGTGACAATCAAGTTCTATATGCTTTGTTCTCTCATGAAAAGTGAGATTCTTTACAATGTGAATAGCGGAATTGTTGTCACAAAAGACAGTGTAGGGAGTGGGAACAAAAAAACGTAAATCCTAAAGAAGGTATTGAATCCATGGTAGTTCACATGTTAGGGATGCCAAGACGCGATACTCAACCTCAGAAGAAGACTGTGAAACAATGATTTGTTTCTTAGACTTCCAAGCAACCAAATAGAGATGCCTAAGAAAACACAATATCCAGAAACAAAGCATTGGGTAGTGCCACACATTGCCCAATCGAAATCAGAGAACTCCTAAATTTGAACAAAGGTGTTGGATTTATACAAAAAGGCCATAGTTAGGAGCATGTTTTACGTACCAAATGATTCGTAAAGCCTACTGCATATGTGGTTCACGCAGAGAAAAAACAAACTAGCGGAGTTGTTGGACAACAAAACTAATATCAGGAATATCAGGCCTGATGTTAGTCAAGTAAAGTAATCGTCCAATCAAACGTCGAAAGAAAGAAGGATCTGGTAGAAAAACTTCCTCGTCAGCATAAAATTTGATAGAAAGATCAAATGACGTGGTGCAAGTTTACATCTAAGCATATGCCTCTGAAATGAGGTCCAAACAATATCACTTTAATATAATCCTATTTTGATTGAACTGAAAAAAATATAAAGGACACCATGTCTTCTTTCTTTAACAATAAAGATATAACTTAAGACTGCTAATATTTTTATACCATTAAATGATAAAATATAAATAATAATTTTTTAATTATATTTATATTATTTTTAATTTAATATTTGAATATATATTATTATAATATTAGAGAGGAGTATAAATGGATGTACTTTGAAACACAGTAGTATTTCTCATAACTTGGTATATATGGTTTTACTTTTCCTGGTCTCAATTATTAGTTTGTTTTGGTAAATATTTTTTAGCATAATGATATTTTAACCCACTTTTTTTGATCCACTTTTAACCTATCACTCTTATCATCCTTAGATTATCACATCACATCACATCATTATAAAAAAATTTAAATAAATAATCTAAGAATGATGAGAGTGGTAGATTAAAAATGGATAAAAAAAAGTGGGTTAAAATATCATTTTCCTACTTTTTTTTATTGACATGACTTCGATTAATATTGATAAAAGTGAAGTGAAATGAACTGGACATTGTCACAAATAGAATGGTACCCAAAAATGCACATACCACGCCACGACAATAATTCTAAATCACACAAGTTGGTGGCGCTGTTGAAAATATTATAATGGAAAGCAACTAAAAAGGGAAATATTGAACAATTACTCAACTTACAAAAATATGGAAGATGGTCTAATACCATAAAGTTTTAGTTAACAATTTGGAGCAAACAAAGAAGGTGATGCAGTGATGAAACCCTATCTATTCCATCCATATTCAACTATATATATACAATCAATACGAGATATTCCCGAAAAAGGAAAACACACTTGCTTAAAGGTGCAATACATGATGTCCTTGACTCTGTTAACGAGGTAAGTTGTTGTTATGTATTATTGGGAATTCAGAGTATGTTTATGTAATATTGAATAGATATGAAAATATGAAGTAAATTTATAAAAAAGATACATCTACTTGAGTGTATCTATCTTTGATGAGTGAGGGTATTAATATGATACTCTTACTCAACGGTTGAGACGAGAGCTTTTATCTTTATTGAGCAAGGACGTGTCAAATGTTATTATTACTTAGTGACTCGTATGATATCTTTCTTCAAGCCATTTATTTTTGTTGAGTGATGGTATTAGAAAAGTATTCTATTACTTTGATACTCTATAATTTTTTACGGCCACTTCATATTCACTTTGTTGCCCTTTATTTCTCTTATTCCTTATTAATACTAAACTTCACTTTTTTAAATGTCCATAATTATCCTTAAAAGTGAGTGTCAAGTGGTTGTAATGCGTGTCAAAAAAACATTTAGACATAAGGGTTTCATTACTTTGACGTTCTATAATTTTTTACACCTACTTCACGTCCACTTTTATATCTTTTATCTCTCTTCTTCATTATAAATACTAAACTTCATATTTTAACACTAATTGGAGTGATTCAGATAATATTTTCACTTAATAACTCATAAAATTTCGTGGAGTGGGACATTTACACTTAAAGTGTATTGGAAATAGTCTAAGTGTGAGTGAAAAGTCTCACATTGGATATAATAGACAAAGTTAAACACTATATAAGAATAAAGGTCCATAACACCATTGTCTTAAAATTTTGAGATAAGAGTGACGTCAAATGTCTTATATGTGTAAAACTAATGTCATATATAACCCATATATAATCAAAACATATGAAGAATATATAATCCAACAGTGGTATCAGAGTCAATAGTTCGGAATAACTAACCACAAGTGATTCACACTTGAGGGGAGATTCTTGATTAAAAATAATACAAGTGTGAGTCAAAAATCCCACATTAAATATAAAACCACAATCTCTCAAATAACTATAATCAATAACCCATATGAAATAAAATATAAACCCATCGAAAAAGTGTTCTGTCTATCTATCTTATTCATGTCATAGTACTTTTTATTTTGAAACTAGAAATTATTATAAATCGGAGACTCTTTTAAATAGAGAGACCGTAATTTCACATGTAAAAAATGAGAACTTAACATGATCATGAGAAATGTCACATATGCACACACAACTGACGGTATTCAAATTTTATATGCAACCAGAAAACATGAGATCCAATAAATTGAATAAATATTCAATGATGTTTAAATTAAAATGCAACAAATATTCTTAAGTTTCATATGGAGAGTTTTACTCTATATGTAATCTAAAAACTACAAACTCAACATGCAATAGGAAAGATATATAATGTTATTAACATCTTCACAAAGGAATGAACTCTTTCAAAGGAATGAACTCTTTCAAATTCATTAACTAAAATTATCTAAAGTAGTTTTTCTTATCAAATCAATTTTAGTAACCAAAATTTGTTAATCACTGTAATGATCAATTTAAATACCAATTTACAAAATAAAAAATTATTGATTATTAAAATAGTCATTATTATAAATAAAAATTTATAATTGGTTGTTAGATTGGTTAATAATTAATTAAAGACTAATTTAGAAACCAATTTCTTCAATAACAAAAACTATGATATTTAATGTTTAGTGACCAATTTTCTTTAATAGTTAAAACATTGATAGCTAAATTTTAAAAACAAATTTAGAAATCAATTATAATTTTTTATTTATAATAATGATTATTTAAATAACATATAATTTTTTATTTTGTAAATTTGTATTTTAATTGGTCACTATAATGACTAACAATTTTTAATCGCCAGAATGAATCGGTATTTCAAAGATTAAATAGAGAAGCTAACTCACTGATAATGATCCTTAGTTCTCCGCTTACCTGCAATCAAATTTTAAATAAAGAGATGGACATTGAATGAACAGGAATTGGTAGAGAGAAAAAAAAAATTACATAACACTGAGAAAATGAAAATGAAAGAAATGACATTCTAATCTTTATATAAATAAAATTGTTGAAAATAACATATATGGAGTATTATATTCTTAATGTTCATAAATTAATCTTTACTTATTTATTTAAATTTTTTATTATTTTATTGAAGAAATTTATCTAAACTAGAATGGAACTGATACGTATAAGATGTATGCAACTTTAGTAACCAAAATTTGTTCGTAATTATAATGATCAATTTAGATATCAATTTACAAAATAAAAAATTATTAGTTACTAAAATAGTCAAATAAAAAATTATAATTGGTTGTTAGATTGGTTACGAATTAATTGGAGACTAATTTAGAAGACAATTCCTTCAGTAGCAGAAATCATGGTAGTTAATGTTTAGTGACCAATTTTCTTTGGTAGCTAAAACCATGATAGTTAATGTTTAGTGACCAATTTTCTTTAGTAGCTAAAACTTTGATAACTAAATTTTAGAAACAAATTTAGAAATCAATTATATTTTTTATTCATAATAGTGACTATTTTAGTAATATATAAATTTTTTATTTTGTAAATTAGTATATCAATTGATTATTATAGTGACTAACTATTCATTCACTAAAATAGGTTCTTAACGAGATATTGTGTAATTATTTCATTATTTCAAAGGTTAAATAGAGAAGTTAACTCAGTGATAATGATCCAGAGTTCTCCACCTACCTGCAATTGAACAGGAATTGGTGGAGAGAAAAAAAAAATAGTAGTGAGATAATGAAAATGAAAGAAATGACATTCTAATCTTTATATAAATAAAATTGTTCAAAATAACATAGAGTATTATCCTATATTCTTAATGTTCATAAATTAATCTATACTTATTTATTTAATTTTTTTATTCTTTTATTGAAGAAATTTATCTAAACTAGAATGGAACTGATACGTATAAGATGTATGCAACTTTTCTTTGACAAGAAGAAATTAACTCTGTCCAACTGGAAATTAAGAGTAACAGGGTGAAAAACATTAATTCATTAAATATTTGTTTGAGATTATACTTTGGTATTTAGGGATACATTAAAAATTATTGAAATAATGTATGTTTGAAAAAGATGATAATAGTTCATAAAATTAATGACTATTTGTCTTATATTTGACATGAAGTGGCAATAAACAATAATGGGACATATTTATTTGTAATTTATATTTAATAAATTAATTAATTACCACAAAATAATTAATAACTTGCACTATTGATTAATGATTAATTTAACACATTTATATCTGAGTATTAAATATTCCTTCTTAAAAAGATAGCTATAATAAATAAACATCTTTTTTTTTTATAATTATTGTTGCATCTTTATTTAATTTTATTTAACACTTAGAAATGTTATAAGCAAATGACTACTCAAAAAAACTCACCTACTTTTGCTGTTTTTTATTATGAAATTTGAAATACAATAATACGAAGCAAACATACTTCTTTTAGCAAAAAATTCAAAGATGATTTTAAGAAAGTTTTATTTGCTCAGGAATAACTAATATTTTCTTTTTATATCGACAAAAATATCTTTAATTTTTTTTTCCTTTGAACAATTCAACCTTGATTAATGGTATCAATATTGATTTACTATATTATGAATGTCGGTTTAACTAGATTCTTCTTTTCACCATTTTTTCCAAAAAGAAAAATACAAGGATTTTGTTTAGATAATCTTCTCGATAACCTAAATGAAAAACATTTTGTAAATAAAACAATTTCAGTATTAGAAGAAATGTTATGGTCTATCTTTTTAATTTTTATGTAAATTTGATTAATTATTTTTTGGAGACTTGTTTTCTCAAACACCATGTATTAAAGAAAGGTTGTAAAGCTTGAAATAAAAGCTGGCTTAATGAATTGGATAGTAAATACTTATCGTAGTTTTTCATGTAGTTAATTATCTTTAGAACAATTGTCTTAAAGGTATGAATCATTTAGGTGTTGAAGTTTGTTTTTACAAACCCCATGAATAAAAAGAAAGAACATTAAGATTATTAATGACAGCTGCGAATTGCTCAGGTACACCTTATCTGATAAATGGCCGAGTAAGATCAAGAAAAGGTATGAAATTTTGTAAGAGCTGCTGATTTCTTACAATAAATATTCTACCATATATGCATCCAAAGGGGATTTTCACAATCTCCCAATCCAGAAACCACTTGAATGAAAATAAAATTGGTGGTTTTTGTTGGAGCCAAGAAAGAGGCGTGTTGTTTTGGGTCTCCATTTACAGACACAAAACACCTATAAATTCAACCCTTCACTCTTGTTTTCTCCACAACATTCTCTTCTTGGCAGCGGCATACCCTAAGCTATACCACCCATTGCCATGGATTCAGGAGCAAAGAAAAGCCGCGGTCGCCAAAAGATCGAGATGAAGAAAATGAGCAATGAGAGCAACCTCCAAGTCACCTTCTCCAAGCGCCGAAGCGGCCTTTTCAAGAAGGCGAGTGAGCTCTGCACCCTCTGCGGAGCCCATGTGGCGCTGGTGGTGTTCTCGCCGGGCGAGAAGGTGTTCTCCTTCGGCCACCCCAACGTGGACGCCGTGATCGACCGCTTTCTGGGGCGGGCACCGGTGCAGGACTCGGGCACCATGCAGTTCATCGACGCCCACCGCATCTCCAACGTGCGTGACCTGAACAAGCAGCTGACTCAGGTGAACGAACTTCTGGAAACGGAGAGGAAGCGCGGGGAGGAGCTGAGCCGGATGAGGAGGGAGGCGCAGGACCTGATGTGGTGGACCCGCCCCACTGAGGAGCTGAGTGTGGAGCAGATGGAGCAGTACAAGACAGCATTGGAGGAGCTGAAGAAGCACGTTGCCCAGCTTGCTGAGAGGGCAATGCTTCAGAATGCTGTTAACCAGGGTCATCAGTTTTTCCCAGGGGCTTCTTCCTCTGCCAATTTCATGCCTCAGCCACAGCATCAGCATCAGCATCAGCATCAGCTTCAGCCCCAGCTTCAGCTTCAGCCACAGCCTCCTCAGGTGTTCACTGCTCAGACCGTCCCCACCATGCTTCAGAGCTATATGTTCCCTGATGTAACCATCATGCAGCAGCAGCATCACGGGTTCGATAACATGGCCATGGGAGGGTATGGACCTGGACCTGGACCTGGACCTGCTCCTGCTGGTGGTTTTTTCTGATCCATTCAACGGATCCATGCTGATGATGCCCTTTCGTTTTCTAGATTTCGTCTTGGTTTTCAAGCTCCGAATTCTTCTTTCGTGTTGTTTTTCTTTTAGTATAAGGTAGTTCCATTTATGTATGTGACATATTTAGCACTGGAATAGGGTTCCGGATATTGAAGACATGTCTTGAACCATTATCTTGAACGTCATGTATTGTTGGATCGCAGTCCCTGCATTGTATCATTTCTTTGTTACGGAGTTGGGTCTGTAGTGTTGTGTTTTCATTTCAGATAATTCAATAAAGGGCATCTTATTTGATTACTTTTTACATGTTTGCTTTGCTTTTACTTAGGTCAAATTACTTTATAGTTCATAATTTGTTTAATTAATTAAATGGATTGTGGTTACAGATGCTGATAAGCACATTCACAGGAGTGTAAAGAGAGACACAGAACAACAAGAGAAAGCGAAATAAGTTATACATTCATTAAGTTATGGATAAAAGGGAAGAAAATTTTTAAAAAATATTGTGAAGAAAAGAAATTAAAGAAAAATTGTGAATATAAAACTCTGATGTTTGCAACATCATTTTTATACACACTACTTTTTTATGTAAAAATTGATTTCCTTCTACATTTAAATTAAATTATATTTGAATCAAATTTAAGATAATTTATCCGAATAAAAAATTATTCCTGATTATGATAGATGATAATAATTACACGTAAAATTCATCATTCAAGTAATTTTGGTTTTGTAATTGACCTGAACACATTCAGGAATACTAAAAGGTTTTTGACTTGGTCAAAGTTGAAATTGTCAGTCAGCTGATATTGGTTTTTATTATTCTTATGGTGAATTTTTTTAGATCCAAGCCGATTATAATTATTTCTTTTTATCAATATCAAAGTTATTTTGCATTAAATTAATTAAGGTTTTTCTAGTTAGCATAAATAGTGTTTTTCAACTCAAAAATTATTGTTTTTCTTTGACAATAATTAGATGGGGTGATCGACCCAACAATGCCACTTAGCATATATAGGACCGATAACAAGGTTTGACTGGAGATTTATGTTCTTATCGTACCTAATAGTCTGTTTCAGATCACTTAGAAATCGATGTTTAAAGCGGTTTAAATATCCTTTTGTCCTTCCACCTGATGCGCCTTTTAAGGACAAAATCGTGATAGAGTACAAGTTTCAAAGCGGACAATACCTCGATGCATTTTTTTTATTAGCAATGAATTAATAAATTAAAGAAGAACACTTATGGAGTGCTCTAACCCTTTTACAAAATATCTCTGTACAATAGGATGCAAAAGCTTGGCATCAAGGCCATACCTCGAATGTATGGTGATTGACCCTAACGATTGGAACATTAGTGCCTACCGTGGGCCAATAACGAGGTTCTATATATGCAAACCATTTTTCATTAAGCCCTTCATTGCAGTTTAAATACCTTTCCTCATTCCATTCTGTGAGGTATCTTTTAAAAACAAAACCGTGACAGAGTACAAACTCTAAAGTAGACAATACATTGGATGCATGGTAACTTTAGTAAAACTTCTCTTAATATATTTTTCAGTTGATTTTAAACAAATTTTTTTATTAATAATAATGAATCTAATTTTTTAGTTGATATAAGTTTTCCATCAAGGTTGAAAGGAGTTATCATTTTACTGATATTGTCATAAAGATTATTATTTATAGATGTTAATTATACTTTTTTGTTTTGGATGACATTTTATGTGATTTTTGTTTGTTAAATATGTCTTTGATCTCTAACTTTTTAGAGATAGGTTTACATAGTCTTGATAAAACTCTTGTTTTTTCTCTTAAACAATCTTCTGTTTTATGTTAGGGGCGGTGAATTTCTAGGTTTTCTCGTTACTTAGCTCTATATAGCGCTAATTCTTTGTACTGTTGTCGGTTGAGTTGATCAATTTAAGTATTAGATGTTATTCAGATTGGCCACTATCCTCTTCATCAACAAAAGTCATAATGGGAGAATACTAATCTTGGTGAGTGCATTAGCAGAAACACAAAATATTGTGAGGAATGTAAGAAAATCAATCATACTTGACACTTGCTATTGAATGTTACGATGATGCAAGTTCTTCTGATGCCACCTCCTTTGCTAGTTTGGCAGATTCACTTACACATTGTTCAAACCTTGTGACCAATTTAGCTTATCAAAGGAACAATATCAAGATTATGTAAATTTATCTCTAACAAACTTATTTTCAAAAATATAATTTCACCATTAAGCTAAATATATACATATTTCATCCTAGCAAACCACACATAAAAATTATATTTGAATCTATTATATAGAACTTCGTCACATAGTCAACATATCATATATGTACAAAATAAGTATGTATTTAATTTAAAGACAAAATATAAATTTTTAAAATAATTTAAAATAGAAAAAATACATTTAGCCTTTTTTTTTTATTAGTGTTTAGAAATATTATTTTTCTTTTATTGTCACCAATAAATTTTTTTCTCCCATGTTAGTTAAGATACATTTTTATTATTATTAACAAAGGAAAACTTTTAGTTATCTAAGTAGAATTTATTTTAAGTGATGTTAGTTTGATAGATTTCTTAAGCAATGTTAGTAGAAACTTTGGTAAAATAATCTCAGCCAATAATGTAACCAAAATTATAATTAATATTGGTTAACTAATTTATAACCAAAATTAGCTTAAGATAATTTCAACTAATATTAGTGAAAAAATCTTAGTGTCAATTATTTTATTTTTTCACAAACTTTGATAAAAAAAAAAAGGTAATGATCAACGTCAACTGATATTTATTTAGTTAAGTCTAGTATTAAAATAACTTGTATGTTAATAGTAATTGAAATATCTTGTACAAATAAAAAATAATAATAAACTTTAATGATTTTATCGAAACAAAATATTAAGATAGGAAAAATAATTTAAAAATTCCAAATTATAGAATTTCTTATCCTATATATGAATTAAATGCATGGCAACTCGAAGTAATGTTTATTCAAAATAACTTTGAGTATAAATTTTATAAAAGGTATATAAACGTTGAAATATTCAAAATTGGACAGAAATTACATAGACCAAAGGGGGAATGATAATGAAGATAAATCTGGAAAAAAATTGTTTACTATGTAATGTTTATATTGCATACATGGTAAAATTCAATTATAATAAATGTGAAAGTTTTCAAGGTATTATTAATGATATTATTGACTTGTGATATTTAAAAAATTTATTTAAAGTAATTTTGATGTAAGCTTATATTTTATTTGAAATGAGTGTGTGATGTTTGTATTAATTGTTTCCAGAATGACAAATATATCAAATCACACATGTAATAAGATGGAAAGTCAAATCATTTTCCAAATTTTTTTTTCAATACTCGACAACTCTTGCAATTTTAAACTCAATTAGAAAACATATTTCACAAAAACAAAACTCTTTTTGTATTTTTATCAAATATATTATGTACAACATGATACGATAAAAGTTTTACTGGGATTGGATGATTGAGTTTCATGAATTAATTCAAAGCAAAAATACCAAATAATAGATTTCTAATTACTTCTTCAAAAAAAAGTCGTAATGTGTTATCTACATGTCTAAACTTGAATAATAAAAACTTTATGTCTAGTCATTTTTATTATAAGTTCACATTAATGATCAAGATTCCAATGTTATGAATAATAAAAATCCTATCTCTTTATTAGTGTTTTTATCCTAATCAGGTTTCCGACCAATCTTTCAATCAATAGGTACTCCCATATATGTAATCAATCAATATAGAATACGTAGTTAAAACAAGAAAAAAAAAAACAAGAACTATGGAAAAAAAATTATATTTAACACTACAGTTCACAAAGAATTAATAATACATTACACCCAAAGTTATCAATAAGGGAGTTAGGTACTCCTTAACAAATACTATAGTCGTAACAAAGATGAATGTCTCGAACTTTTAGAATGTGTCTCTACCTTCTTTTTTTTAGGTCAAATATCTTTCTCACTAAACAATTATTTTTTCCTTTCTCCCTCACAAAGGGAGTTTTATTTCCCATAAGAGTTTTCTTTTACCTCTATCAAGCCTTACTTAATGATTTTTTGAATTGGATTGGCTTTGTAACTTTGTATTTGATGCTGTATTGGAATACCTAAATAAATAACTTCATTTATATCTTCTTTTGTTGATAACTTTTATAATCAAATTATATTGATTTCTTCTTAACTTTTTTGATATTTTCACTCATTCGGGATAAAATATTTATCTTTTCTAATTTTATTAAATAAAACCTAAAATATCTAAAAAGATAATAATAAAATAATAAAAATAAATAAAAAATAAAACATGATAATTTTAATATTTCTTAAGAAAACTTCATTAATTTTAATTAATTGACATGTAGAATTTTCCATAACAATGTATGAAAGTTAAACTCATTTAATATATTCATATGAATGGGAGAAAATCAAACATATGTTATTTTACATAACTTGTAGAAAAAGGTATGATTAAAATCACAATCAATATGGTGGAAAAAAAACTTTTGTTAAAGTTCTTTTTAGAATGGTAATAGAAAAGATAAGATAAACATCCATAATATATGAACAAAAAAAATCGAAGATAATATAAATGAAAAGAATAATTCATACAATCAACTCAATTTTATAATAATCTATATGTAGTCAAACTTAAACAAGGAATTGTTTCACTATAATTTTGAATTATTCACTTACAATAACTTTATGTAACTAAAACAAAAAAAATAAAATTATAATCCTGTTTAAAAAAAAAATCTCCATTAAAAAATTACAAGGTACTAAACATTCATATATCACAAAACATTATAACAAAGATTACAAAGACAAAAATATTATCTTAGAATTGTGATCTTGAACAGTGATGGTTGGAGATCCCACGTTGAGTAGAGATAAAACGAGTTTATAGTATATAGATGGGTCAAAATCTCATCTTACAAACAAATTTTGTAAGTTTTAATTAGAGTTAAAGTGCACTTCTTAATATAATATCAGAGTCATGAGTTTGAGCCTATCTCCTAGCGAAATTTGTTATTTGTTGAATCTATTATGTCACTGCAATCAAAGATTTATTATTTGCTGGACCTATGGTGTCACCACTATGGACATAATTACATGCTCAAGATGTATATGTTTCGACATGAGAAAAATATATTAAAGATCCTACTTCTTAATAAAAATATTTCTTTAAAATATGATATTTCAAGAATTCCTGTTTCAAAAGTATTCAAAAAAAGATATTTTTTAAATAAAATATCTAAATGTTTGTCTTTTAAAAAAAAAAAATTTAAATTGATGATTTACTAAGATAATTAAAATTTAGATTCTCTATTGTTTTTTTATATTGTTGCTCTCTTAACTTGAATAATAATTAGAGTGACAGTACATAAAAATCGATAAAAAAATCTAAATTTCAATAATTGATTACTTTTTTTTTACTATAATTGATATTTTTGTTTAAAAAGTGTTTTAGAAAAATATTTTGAACTCAAATAATCAATTCTATATTCATAAAAGAAGTAATATATTTTTTCAGAACTAATTAAAAATTAATTTATATTTTACATTTAATCAAATTAAGACAATTGATGATGGTTATCCATCAATTATGGTGTCATCATCATCAAGATGAACATAGTTGTTAACTATGTAATTTGTTAATGATAAATATTGATACTAAAATTAGGAAAAATAAATAAAAATAATAATTATAAGTTACCTATAGTTTTATTTTTTGAAAAATAACCATATTTTGCTTTTCGTCTCTTATCATTTTTGAATTTGATTTTGTCTCTATAAAATTCTTTTTATGGCTCTTTTTGTATGTATCACTTTTATCTCTCTCTCTCCCTATGTAGATATTAATGTTTAGTTCCTTTGAAATATGTTTTGTAGGAACTTTTATACAATACAACATGATATAAAAATAGTTACTAAAAAACATAAATACTAGAAAAACTAAAATATGACAAGACAACAAATTTTACAGAAACTAAAGCAAATGTTATCTAGAAATCAAAAGTAAAATATGATTATATTTCAGGATTACAATCATATTTATATTATTTTCATAAGAAAAAGTATACATTTCTACATATTATATATATTTTTTGAGTTATAATCACTGATATAGCTTTTTCAGTTTTATTAGATAACAGTTATATTCTTAGTTTTTCATAAATAAAATCAATTTTTTAAGTTATTATTTCCTTCCATTTTTTTAATCGATAAACTTTATAAGTTAATTTTAATTTATTTAATGTTATTTTCTCATGACTTATTAAGTGTGTTTTTATGTAATGATAACTTATTCTTTTAGCCTTCTAAAAGAGTTTGAAAAAAAAAAATGCTTTGGAAGTCTTTTTAAAAAACATCAATTCTCAGAAAGAAAAGTTTTTCGCGTAGATACTCAACTAATAAGAACAAAATCTAAATTTATTAAACTAAAATACGCATTCAATATTAACAACTTCTCTTTTTTTTTTTTTAATATGATACCATGTTAATGTAACCATAATGACCAAGTAATAGTAAACCATGAATACAACCACCCGAATTAATATCTTTCTCTAAAGACCATTATGTTATTGGAAATGTGTCATAATATGAAAGAAATATAAAGTAGGTTTTGGTTTCGTCATTCTTTAAAAGTATTTCTATCCTCTGTCCCTTTTACTAAATCTTAATTTCTTCTTCACAATCTAACGATGGTATAAGAAAATATAGTATGAGATTTTCTTTCTTCTCTTTAAAACATTGACGACAAAATTTGTGGTGTTGTATGTGAAAGTCGTGCTTCTTCAAATTTTTCCTTTGTTTGCATTCTATTATCTACTAATTTCCATGCAAAATAAGAGGTATTTGATGTGGCTTTAACCTAATCCAACTAGTGTTTTTCTGAATTCAATAACACTCTCTTGAATTCTACATCTAATATTTGACCAATTAGGTTCAAGTAACACCACTGGTTGAAATTTTAAGAGCATGATCTACGTCAACATCGACTCAAAAGATTAAGTTTGTCTTAGGTTGTTTTAGTTAGATTTACTAGAGAAATGACAATGAATTATCCACTAAAAATTTATATAAGAATTTGACAAAAACTTTTAAGATAATGAATGTGAGTTTTTTTCTATAATATTAAAATTTATCATTTTTATCTCATGTCGAACCTAATCTCACACTCGAATTTATGATAATTTTACTTTTAAGTGAGTCTCTTTTCTTTTAACGAAAATATTTCTAACCATAAATACCTCATTAGTAATTTTCATTTGTAACTATCGTATTCATCAAAACACACTTGTTTGAAATCTCTACTAAAAGCATTTCGGTATTTAGACAATAATATACTCATTTAAGTCGATCATAAAAAATAGGGTTAAATATGTTTTTGGTCCCTCAAGTTTGAGCGAAATTTGGGTTTAGTCCCTCATCAAAACTTTTGACCAATTTAGTCCTTCATCTTCCAAAATGCGTGAATTTAGTCATTTTAACCAAATTTTGTTAAATTTATCTGACATTTCAAGCGCATTTCATGATAGTATTTAAATTATTTATACTGTTTGACACATTTTTGCTTCAATGTTAACTTAAATACTATCATGAAATGCGCTCGAAACGTCAGATAAACTTAACAAAATTTGGTTAAAAGGACTAAATTCATGCATTTTGAAAGATGAAGGACTAAATT
>Ga0209589_1007193_pt1 | contig 18017 bp, 8 predicted proteins | sample CowpeawhiteBW_FD_187525 | JGI IMG/M metagenome (GOLD analysis project Ga0209589, IMG submission 187525) | Root nodule microbial communities of legume samples collected from California USA - Cow pea white BW (SPAdes) (version 2) | ecosystem: Host-associated > Plants > Roots > Nodule | place: USA...
ATAAAAACTTGTAAAATTAACCATTAATTTTTAAAAATTTAATAAATAATTAAATTGTAAAGGGTAAAATTGGAATTATGAAATGTGGACACAAAAGAGGGAATCCCCTTTATATATAGTTATAGATAATTAAGTAAAAATAGTTGTGTTCTAATTAATGTATAATTTTTGATAATTTTTTACTAAATAATTATTGAAAAAGTAAAATGTGTAAAAAAAAATTTGCAATCACATGATTGGACATGTTTTAGTATCATTTTGTCCTAATCATTAAAATATATTTTATATGCTGAAATCAACCAAAAGCATCAAAACCATTTGATCAAACATAAGGATCGCGGAATATTTGTCCATGACAAAGACACATGAAAGCCTTCGATTACACTCGCTACAAAGCAACATACATACATCGATTTCACCCTTTCAGCTTTTGATCCTCCACATAACACAAATTCCAAACTATAATGGAAAACACCAACTTATATTCTTCCACTCATCCAACCAATTGATCCCACTTACATCTTCAACTTCAAGATTCAATTTCTCCATACACTCTTTTTTTTAATACAAAATATTGTACTGTGAAAATAGTTTTTCACCCGATGAATAGGATAAACCCTAAAATAATTCTAAAACCTAAACCATTTCTATTATTATTAGAAGTTTCACGTCGACTAGAGATAATGTCAATTTATAATACATAAATAGATACAATTCTCACCTTACAAGTCGATTTTGTGGAATTTACTTCTAACAATTCCATCAAAACTTTCAACAAGATCTTAATTCTTCTCACTGACTTTATTTTCATGGTCCCTTTCCATACCAGTTTCCTCTTTCATGATACATCATCACCAATTGTTCTTTTTAGCTTTTGGAAGGGGTTTTTGTTATTATTGTTGCAGTTGAGTGTGCTTCTGTTCTCACTAGTTTCCTTTTCCTTTTACCAACTCCTGTTTACGTTTTTCTAAGCGAACAGGTCAAAAGATGAAAAGGAAAAAGAGAGAGAGATTAGGGTACAGACAAAAAATGTGTGTTTTAAAATATGTTGACTTTTATAAAAAAAAATACTAATTAGATTTTTAACATAAATATAATCAAAGGTTTTGCTACTCAATTTCAAAACAATTTTGGCTTGACTTTTTGGGATGATTAGCATCAAAATTAATAAATTCACCATACGTATTAAATTATGGTTGAATTACAGTATTACAAAAGTTATAGATTTATCTTTTGGGTAAGAAATAAGGTGGATAGAAAACATAATACAAAGTTAATTAATAAAGAAAAAGTTTTCATTTGTACATTTTAGTTTTTATTGTAATGACTATAAAATAGAATGATTCTACCTATAGACTATAATAAAGTATCATTACTGTATCTATGATTTATTTTTTTAAAAATAATTGATTTCTAAATAAATTAATACAAATATTTACTTACACCACTTTTGAGTCACATACATTATTTTATAATTCACTTGCAAATACAAATACCAAAACAATATAAAAAAGTAAAAAAAAATGAACTTATCTATTATTCACTCTTATCGGATGAATGTGTATAATTCTTCAATAGAAATAATTTTATGATCTTTGATAAAGAAAAAGTTTAGAAATAAAATCCAAATAAATTGTTATTTTTATAAAACGGATTTCATTAATTAATATAAAATTAATTTTATAATTTAACCTTTTATTATTAAAATATGTTAGTGTCTTAAAAAACACTATTTTTCTTAAACCATTTTTTATATTCTTACAATTATATTTACACACTTTAAACTATTCAATTAATTTCTCATAATTATTAAGACAATAAAATTTAAATCCAACTCAATATTACAAAATTAGAATTTTTTTATTTATGTATTATAAATTAATCTTATTCTTAATTTGTAATGAATGTACTTGAATTTCACATTCTCACATCGATAATATACATTGTAGATTTACATTAAGACATAAAATGTAAGAATTGAAGAGATCTGCCATAATGCAAATATCAATCGGTAAAACTCTCAATAAATCTAATATGATTAGATTATGTTGTAGATCTTCAATAACAATCCATGCAATAATCTAATTAAAAAAATAAACAAAATGAGCGATATTATACATTAAATATATAAATATGCATAAGTTCACTTTGTGTTGAATTGTATCAATTTAAAAATAAATTGATATGTCAATATTACCATATTTGTTATTTCGTTTTAAAAATTTACTCTTAGTTTTGTCTAAAAATGTATATATGATATTTTAATTGAATGTTTATTTTACTCCTTTCACATATTTATTTTGAAGTATAATTGACAATGTTATTTTTGAAAGGGTTAAATATGTTTTTGGTCCCTCAAGTTTCAGCGAAATTTAGAATTAGTCCCTTATCAAAATTTTTGATCAATTTAGTCTTCATCTTTAAAAATGCGTAAATTTAGTCATTTTAGTCAAATTTTGTTAAGTTTATCTGACTTTTCAAGCGCATATCATGATAGTATTTGAATTATGTACACCGTTTGAAACATTTTTGCTTCCATGTTAACTCAAATATTATCACAAATGCGTTTAAAATGTCAAATAAACTTTATAAAATTTGGTAAGAATGACTAAATCTATGCATTTTTAAAAATGAATGACTAAATTGGTATAAAGTTTCGAAGATGGACTAATTCTAAAATTTACTTAAACTTGAGGGTCTAAAACATATTTAATCCTTTTTAAAATATAAACCAACAATACACAAAATTAACAGTATTAATGAGAAAGAAATTTCGTTGAATGATAGTATAGCTGAGATATTAGAATTGAAAGTGAGAAAATAAATTTCGTTCTATAACATTTATATTTATTTCTTATTATGATTGCGGTAAAAAAAGGGGTGATAGAAATATTTAAAAGATGTTTGTAATAATTTCAAACGGTTAGTAAAATTAAATATATTTTAATTTTTTAAACCGTCACATCATTATGCTTTTAAAATAATAAAATTAACAGCAGAACATTGTGAGTTATACCAGGACAACGCTCGTTACTGTGTTTACTTATAATAGAAAATGCGGTTTGTAAGAATTATTAGTTTTTAAAATTATAATTTTTGAGTGTCAATTAAAAACATTAATTAAAACTTTTGAAAATATGAAACTGCTACGTCCTTATGTGAAAATGACTGAAAGTTTGATGAAAATTAATTATCTTAAAATATATATTTTTTAAAAAGTTAAACTGAACATTGAAAACATAAATTTGGCACTAAATTATTCATAAATTAAAATAGATATTTTCTTTTTAGTAAATTTAAACTTGTTATTAACCATATTAATCTATTTAAACACTCACCTACTTCAACATGAAGACATCCTTACAAGCTACATGTGATAAAAGTGTATCATTCAATATTTTGAATAGTAAAAAATAACCATTACAAAAGAATTACACATTCCATCTTTAATATTATTATTATTATTATTTTAAAAATATATAGATAAAGATATAATTAAATTATTATTCTTCCACTTTCCAAGCCTCTCGTTAGTTAGGAGGAGAAAGGATCGAAGGCAGAAACCATAAAGCAAGACACTTTTTTCCTTCGCCTTCACCTTCCTCTCTAATCTTCGGTGCTGTGCCCTAGATTTTCTCTAACCCCTTCGATCGTTCCTAAATTCCAAAACCTTCACTCTTCCATTAGGGTTCCTATGGATTCCGAAGACGATATGCACGACGCCAACGATATCGAGTCACTCGACGACGATTTCTACAGTGGCGAGACCGAGGATGCTCCCATGGATTACTACAGTGACTACGATGACGTCGCCGACGACTACTTCGAAGACGCTGATGATTCTGACCGGATTGAGTCGCGTCGCCCCGAGGTAGGTCTAGTTTTGGACTTACGTTTCTGATTCATTTATCTTTTTCAGCTGCGAATGTCGTTGTTATCACCTACTTTTGCCGACTGTGAAGTATTAAGTGATTCGAGTGAAGGAGGCTGATAAGGCGGCTCTTGCGGCGGAGTAATTTGTTACACTCGAGAGTGGTGGATGTATTCAGATGAAAAGGATACTGTTCAAGCTTTACGACACGTGGTTGATTTTAATAAATTCTGGAACTATACCGGAGTGTGTGGTTGGTAGGGCCGGAATTTGTGCTCAATTGATCTCGATGACTAATAGTATTAGTCAATCGCTGGAGTCGGTTGATGTATCGAGAGGGCGTTGGTTTAAACGGTGGAGACGCTTTTCACTCCATTGCGCTGCCGTTTTCTTCGAAATGAAAAATATCGAAAGAATTATAACATGCAATCTCTTGGTTGTCTTATGGATACGATCATGAGTGCTCTGTTTCTAATTTGGGACCTATTGTGTTTGTTACTCGTGTCTCTGTTTGTTTCTGGAATTATATTATCTCTGTCCGATTGACGGATCCCTGTTTGGATTTCAGCAAAATTTTACCATACTGAGGGAATTGGACATCCGGCAAAGGCAGGAAGATGACATCACAAGAGTATCGACAGTTCTCTCAATACCGCGGGTTTCCGCGAGCATCCTACTTCGTCACTATAATTGGTAAATTTGTTACCTTTTGACCTTGTATTTGTCTTGTTTCCTGTTGCAGTTTTATGTGAACGTATAGTTTGATGCTGCCTTGTTTGATAAAGTTTTGTCTCTTTTATCGTTTACTAATACACTGAAGGAGAGTGAATTGGTGATGCAGGAGTGTCAGTAAGGTGCATGATGCTTGGTTTGCTGACGAAGAACAAGTTCGAAAGACAGTTGGTTTGTTGGATAAGCCAGTTTTCCAAAATTCTAATGCTAGAGAGGTGAGGCGTGGTTGTTTGGGGTTTAAAACAGGTTGACTAAGTTTTAATTTTCTTGTCATATGCTGCCTGGGTTTCATTTAATCTTCACTGCATGAATTATCTCACATTTACCCCTTTTTGTGGTCGGTCAGCTTACTTGTGGCATCTGTTTTGAGATGTATTCTCGTTCACGAGTTAAATCGGCTGCTTGTGGTCATCCTTACTGCTATTTGTGCTGGGCAGGTATTAGCTGTGTGCCATCCTTCTATTCTTTGCTTGTCACGGATACCTGTCTGTCTTGACATTGTTTTTAAATCATGCCTTGCGCTGTTGTGTTTTTTTTGTTTGACTAGTGTGAATACATGTATCATCAATATTCTTTCCTTATTGTTTTTAAAATTTTGTTAAACCACGTTCTTCTATTCTTTTTACATGCTAGGATATATTGGCACATCAATTAATGATGGTCCGGGATGTTTGGGGCTGAGATGTCCTGATCCCACTTGTGGTGCTGCTGTTGGTCAAGATATGATTAATCTTTTAGCATCTCCTGAAGATAAACAGAAGTATGACCGTTACCTTCTTAGGTCCTACATTGAAGACAATAAGAAGGTATGTTGTAGATTTTTGATTTGGTGATGATAGTAAAGAAATTATGCATTTTGTTCTGCCAACTGCAATCTTGTATTGATTTGTTGACAATTTATGTCCAAATTATGCATTCATAATTCTTTACATGTTGATTTAAGTGTTAGTGTGGCTACAAATGGCTATAAATTTCTACATTTTGTGATAAATGGTCCATTAGTTAACACGTAATGTTTCCCTACCTTTCTTATTTAAGTCCTGCTTGTTTTTTATGATCATTGAAGTTCTACACTTTTTGACACCATTCTCTATTTCGTTGTCTAATCCTGCTCTCTGTTTTATTGTAGACCAAGTGGTGTCCTGCTCCAGGTTGTGAGTACGCAGTTACTTTTGATGCTGGAAGTGGAAATTATGATGTATCTTGCCTCTGTTCATATAGCTTTTGCTGGAATGTAAGTTGTTTAGAATCTGTTTTAGATTTTTATAGCATTACATTTTAGAATTTTCATATTCCACTAATTGGTGTGTTGGATGTACAGTGCACAGAGGAGGCTCACCGTCCAGTGGACTGTGGCACTGTGTCAAAGTGGATTTTAAAAAATAGTGCAGAATCCGAGAACATGAACTGGTACATAATATATTTTGAAATCTGTAGATGTTAGTTTCTTGCTGTGCTGTGCTGATTGTCCCTGTTTGGAGTTGCCAATAAAAATTATAGTATTTGATGCCTCATTTATGTCAAGGTCAATGAGTTATAAATGTATATTCATCGATGCCTTGTTATTAATGCGTGTTTATCAATGTTTTTTAAAGTGGACTGGTTATTGAACCAATTATCAAACTGGTTCAAGGGCTGAACCTGGTTCGAACTGGTATCTATATAGTATTTTAATTTTATTTAATATTATTAAATAATTAAACTCATTTATGTGAAGACTAATGCACATTACAATCATTTTGTTCTATTGAAAATCTTTGCATCTGGGTGTGCATATTAGTTGATAACACAATATTAATTAAAGGGTATATTGTACATATCTCCGTTAAGGTTATACTAAATGACACTTGCATCCTCTCTAGTTTTAAAATAGACACTTACCTCCCTTGTGTTTTTAATGAAATGACACTCACACCCCCTATAATTTTTAAATGAGCATTCACGTCCTTCATGATTTTAATAAATGACATTTACACTCCATATGTTCTTTCTTTGTTTATAAAAGAAACTTTAATTTCTATATTTTAATGCCTTAATTTTATTTTTTTTAACTTTCATAGTTTTTTATTTAAATTTTAGTCAGTATGGTATTTTTAAATACAATAAGGGAGTTGAGTGTCCTTTAGCAAAACTATAAGGGGGTAAATGTCTACTATAGAGGGGATATGAATGCCCTTTTATTAAAAACATAAGAAAGGGGGATGTCTATTTTAAGACTAGAGAGAACGTGGGTGTTATTTAGCATAGGCAATTTCCCCATAATGAACACATCACAGGACACCAAAGGGGAGCAACATTATACAACAGTGTTGTAATATAAAAAATACTCCTGGTTTTAATTATATTAAAATATATTTCTATATTTATTGTTTTGAAATTAAGCACATTCAATTATGAAATAGGATAAAGGAATTGAGGAATAATAATGGAAGGGTGAGATTATTTTTTCTTGAGTGTGTTGTTGCCTGTGGGTGGGTTTAAAGCAAGGTTATAACCCAAAGGTCAACTCACGAACTTGTACGAGTCTATGAGTATGCTCACTGTCTATGAAATGACTGATCTCAAAACTTGTTTCTCGGTGTACTCAGAGTAGACTTGACCACATTTGGTTCACTCATGGTGGACTCATGAGTCTGAGTCACTGAGTTCGTGAACAACGACATGAAATGTTTTTAGAAAACAAAATCAATGATGTGTTTTGAAAAGATTTCGTAGCGATTGGATTGGGTCCTAGCTTCTTCAAACAGAAAACGTACTTCCACGTGATCAATTAGATTTCATGCTTTGTCTCTGGCCATCACCACTGCATGTCGCGTTTTCATGTAGCTTTCCTATTTATGACAAATGATTCCTGTGTGATGGTTTTGCGCAACAAAACTAGATAATGTTCTGGAAATGTTTTAAACCATCTTTAAAGGAAGAAACTGATGATCCCATGTGAGTATTTTATTTTTATAGTTGAATTTGGTTAAATGATAGCTGGAGGTGTAAAGGAAAAAAAAAACGCACAAACTGTTGTGTTTTTAATTTTTCTATATGCAACTTTACTGAATCAGTTCTTAATCCATGGAATATTCATGTATTGCACTGCTCTAAGCAGTGAAGTTCACTGTAGGAACCTAGCTGTTCATGATTTCCATTTAATGATTCAATATGATTTGGTACGCAAAATATACAAATTGAGGAGACAATCACATGGCAGCTGAAATTGTGGCACAAATTAGTAGATTTACTTGATACAGATCTAAAGTTTGGAATTGTCGTGTACTGACTGACTGAGTGGGTTGTTTGTAAATTGTGTGGGCCACACAGTTGGGTCAATATGATTCAATGTGATCTGATGAAACGAAAAGACACTTAAACTAAAAATAAAAATGGACAGATATGCATAGTGTGCAGTTTCCACATTAGTATGTAGGAAAAAACCTATATAATTAATCTATTTCTACCAATTTGTCCTCAACTGTACCTGTGAACAGAGCTAGGAACAAACTTTAGAGTTCAGATTTGGACTACTTGTCTACCTACTAGTTATTAGCTAAAAGCATATGAAAAATATTCTTATCAATATATCTTATAATATTGTATAGGATCTTAGTGATGTCTTAGGATTGACTTTCATATTTTCTAGCTCTTTCATGATTTCTTTCCTTATTTGATTTCATTAGGTTATAGAGTATAAATAGGGGTCGGTGTTTTCTTTTTAAATTTCAGATCATAACTTGCACGTCAAATCAGTGTAAATTTTTGCTTTCAAATTTTTGTTCGATTCATTCTCTACATAAATCCTCATTTTTGTTTTTGAGAGATAGATGTTGTATATTTTGTTAATAACATATAACTATTCATAAAATTTGTAATGTAATTCAAGCTAGGCTTCATTACTTCTCTGAATCATATGATCTGTTACAATTTATGATTCACACTTAAAAATTCAGAGATTGAAGAATTATTTGATATATGATAACCAATGTCCATTTTATACACTACTACAGTGTCATTTTTTTTGGATTTGATGCACCAAACCAGCTATTAATTAGTGTTTTTCAGGATACTTGCTAACTCAAAGCCGTGTCCAAAGTGCAAGCGACCAATTGAAAAAAACCAAGGGTGCATGCATATGACTTGTACTCCACCTTGTAAATTTGAATTCTGCTGGTACGTCTTTCCCACCTTTGCATGCTTCCACTTCCTTTTTCTTCCTTTTATTGGTATGAATGATGCTTTTATATTTTCATATTTAACACGTCTAATGTCTATTTCCAAACAACTTTAGCTTATGTGAATTTTAACTAAACTTGATATTTTGTTTTATCTGCATAGGCTATGCCTTGGTGCGTGGTCTGACCATGGTGAAAGGACGGGTGGTTTTTATGCATGCAATCGTTATGAAGCAGCTAAACAAGAGGGAGTGGTAAGAGTGACCTTGTAATGCTGTACTTTTCTTGATTCAGGTTTCAGGCTACCAGTATCTGCTTATGAACTTAGTCTTGTTACATGTAGTATGATAATGATATCCGCTTTTGAACTTAATCTTGTTACATGTAGTATGATGAAACTGAAAGAAGAAGAGAAATGGCAAAGAATTCGTTGGAGAGGTACACACATTATTATGAGCGGTGGGCCAGCAACCAATCTGTATGCACCACTTGACACTTTTAATGTCCATTATCGTTATGATTTTTTTATCTACAGTTCCCACATCCACTGTTTAAATTTTATTTTGCTTGAATTTGTTTGGGTTAATGACGTATAACTAATTTTATTTTTCTTTAACTATCAGTCAAGGCAAAAGGCTCTTGCAGACCTACACCAGATGCAAACTGTTCATGTATGTTACACATACTTTTTTATTTTGTTTTCTTCCATTTTATTCCCACCTTCCTCTTCCCTCCAATTAGCTTGCAGTGTGTTTTGACAACTGATGTGAAATCTAATTTTCTGCGGTAGGAAAGCTGATTTTTAAGCGTGCTTTGAAACTTTTAGGAATAATGGAAAGTGAAATTGCAAAAGGAAAAATATGTGTAGTCCCTCAAGTTGGCGCAGTAAAAATATTAAGTTATTCATCCTTTCATTGTACAATAATAAACAATTGAACGTTGAAAATAACTAGCCAAGGTCTTAGTTTTTGCCGCATTCCTCATGGCTGCAATTTTTAATTTTATTTTTTTGTTCTTTCTTAGCCTTTTAATTATTTTACTGTCACGTGTCTGTCAATATAAACTCTAAAAAAAAGGGAAAAATATACCTTTTGCTCTATTGCTTTGTCATTTTTCTTACTTATAATTAGGGCTTGATATCTGCTTTTCAGGAACTTTAAAATTGTGTAGTAATTGTCTTTTTTTCCTTTGGCAGATTGAGAAGCTTAGTGACACACAGTGCCAGCCTGAATCACAGCTTAAGTTCATAACGGAGGCATGGTTACAGGTAAATGAATATTAATAGTCTTGAACTTGGTATAATGAGCAGTAAAATTTGTTGATTGTTTTACGAACCTTTCAATTATTTTGGACTGCATAGTAGTTTTACTAGGAACATGTTTGGACGATCTTATTTATAAACATTTATGGGAGAGAAAAATAAGAAGCAAAAAGTAGTTTCTGCTGCACAATTTAAAAGTACAAACTTAAGAGAAATTATATGAGCAAAACTTCTGCAAATTTACTTGTGCATTATTTAATTTTAATTTTTCTTTATTTTTTCTCCTAGAAGTGTTCATGGAAAAGATTTTTCAAACAAGTTTTAGGACTCATAATTCACTATTAATTTAACTGTTTTCTGAAGGTGGTGGTCCTATGATGAGAATATTTTCAACTGTTGTAAACTGGAAGGCTTTCTAATTTGAATTTCATGTTGGCAGATTGTTGAATGCAGGAGGGTGCTGAAATGGACATATGCATATGGGTACTATTTACCGGAGCATGAACATGCTAAAAAGCAATTCTTTGAGTACTTACAAGGTTTTGTTTGTCAACTTTAATACTAATTTGAAATATCTTGCATATGTGGTGGTTCTCCTACAAACGATACTTTTATTCCCACCAGGTGAGGCAGAATCGGGTTTGGAGAGACTTCATCAATGTGCTGAAAAGGAACTACAGTTATTCCTAAATGCCGATGGCCCATCCAGAGAATTCAATGACTTCCGCACCAAACTAGCTGGATTGACCAGGTAGATGCTCATGTCTCTATATTTTTGTATACATCTGATACACCAAGAAAGTCCACCCTAGGGTGTATACATGTTTTCTAATTCATTTTGTTTTGGCAGTGTGACTAGAAACTACTTTGAGAATTTGGTGAGGGCATTGGAGAATGGTTTATCTGATGTTGATAGTAATGGGGCTGCTTCTAGCAAAGCAACGAGCTCGAAAAATGCAGCAGGGAGCAGCAAGGGGAGAGGAGGAAGAGGAAAAGCAACTATCCGAACTAGCATATCCAGCAGAATGAGTGATGATAATCATTGGTCTTGTGAACATTGTACGTATGCAAATGTTAGGTCTGCCACCACATGCCAGATGTGCAATCAACAGCGGCGATGACTTGGATCCTCCATTAGAAACAAAGTGTCTTCTGCCTCAGGCCAATCCAATCCACCGAAAGCTGAAATGGAGTCTTTACTTCCTGTTATATCATATACTGGCTCCCTTTTGTAAGGCTATTTTAATGTGAAAGGGGGTTAAGTCGCGTAAGAAAGGTTATCCTCCTCGCACTCCTATTGGATACATCACAATTTAATGTATATAATGTTTTATCTTAAACTTTCCGTGTTGGGTTTATGCAACAGGCTTCTGTAACTGAATATCATACACAGAACATACTGGAGATGAACACAAATGTGCTTGTTTGTGTCCTGATTTCTTCTGAATCTCTCTGCAGCTTCTTTTATTTTACCTTAAGTTCTTCTTTCTTAAATTCCACGAATAAGGGACCATTTGACAGAAATACACAAGTATTACTCTGTTTTATAGCACCTTTGAATTTTGACTGGACTGAGAATTTGGCGAGGTCTTGTTCTATATGTAGCGTGTGAATCTAAAGCAGACATTGAACTCCCACTGCTAGAGATATTTTTTTTAAAGGTATGAAATATGTCTATGGTAATTTGTATTTTTAACAACCATCTGTAGCGGTTCTATATATCTTGGTTTAAATAATGTGATAGGATAAATAACATCATAGATTATAAATATATTCGAGCAGTACGTGGATGGAAAGTTTGCACAAATTTGTAAATGAGTCGCAGAGTTTAGTATTCTTTAAAATTAAATGAAAGAAAAAAAATACTTATTACGATAAAATTATTTCATTGTTCTTGTATTTAATAATTTAATTTATTTATATTTATTACCTTCTTTTATATATATATATATATATATATATATATATATATATATATATATAAATAATTATAATAACTAGCAAACATATAGGCGTTATATAACGTTTGTATGTATGTATTTTTTAAATATGTGTAATATTATATTAGTTGGTGATGATATTGTAATGTTATTAAATTAATATATAAAATAAAAGTATATTTATATATATACGTTATATAAAGTATGTATGTATGTATGTATGTATTTTTTAAATATGTGTAATATTATATTAGTAGGTGATGATATTGTAATATTATTAAATTAATATATAAAATAAAACTATATTTATTAAAAATAAAGTGAAATATATAAGAAAAGATAAGAGAATAATAAATAGAAAAAAGAAGAGAAGAAGTAAAGATAAACAATTTTATAAAAAGTTTGTATAAGTAACAATCAATTTTTAAAAATTTAATAAATAATTATATTTTAAAGGATAAAATTACAATTTTGAAATGTGGGCACAAAAGAGAATTTTTTTTATACATTATTATAGATTATATATTAATTATATGTATATTATGATAACACTCTGTACTATAATATATATTTATTTATTATAACGATAATATATATAATAATCATATTATATATATAATTATTATAATAATTAGTATTATTATTATTCAAATAAATATTTTTTGTATATAAAATAAATTTAAATAAATGTGAAAATATAAATTAAATAGTTTATTTAATAAATTATTTTAAGTTATTGAGAAAAATAATAATTTATTTCAAGTTATTAATGATAATATCAATAAATCATATTTTTTTAATTTTAAATAACATTTTTAATCTTATTTTAATATCATTTTTTCTATTTATGATAATTATATAATTTACTTTATTAAAAATTATAATTTATTAAATTTTATTAATGGTACACAAATTTTCATTTTACTCATATCTACTTAAACTATATTATCTTTTCTTTAATCCAAATAACTTTATCTTTACCTACAAATTATCTCAAATTGATACAAATTCACTTTTCAAAATTCATACTTCAATCCAATTTAGTGTCTAAAAGTAATAAATTAAATGATAATAATAGAAAGTAATAAATATTACATAAAAATTTTAACAAATTTTAAGTTACGTAGATTTATATTTTTTCAAACTACAGTAATCATAAAAATATGGTTTTAGCTAGATTATAAAGGTATATTTTATTTATAAACCCACACTTTTATATCGTAAAAAGTACAATCTTAAAAAATAGTTAAATAATTAGTATTTAATTTTAATATTTATAGTAAATAATGTAATTTAAATTTATGTGTTAAAATAATTAAAATAAATATAGATAAAAAAAACATTTTATTTAAACTGTACTTTATTTATGGAGTTGCTTTTTTTTCTATAAATTATAAGTTTTGTAAAATAATAATAATAATAATTATTATTATTATTTTCTCTCCAGAAGTAATGATATCATGTAATATTATCATGTTGCTTAACCAAATCGAAGCTTGCTCAGATTCTGCAAATTCTGTGACATAACGACACCAAGATAAACTATAATGAAAGATTCCACAATAAGAATGAAGCAAGAGAAAGTTGTCGTTGACTTGGAGGTGCAAGCCACTTGGACCTACCCATCACTAAATGAGGATTCTAAGAATATTTTATTTCAAATTAAAATCCATTTTGTCTAACAAATAAATTAGTCTTGACCTCGTCCATCCTTTTAATCTGTTCAACTTTTATATAATATAATAACAGATATTGCAACATTTTTTTGAAAGCATCCTTTAATTACGTCATTAGTATTCAGTATCTTCAACTAATCAATGATCTTCAATTCCCTTCCCAACAAAAGCAGAAGTTCAGAATCTGTATTCTGCTTATACCATCACTGTAGAAGTTAAGAAAACTGAAAATAAACTCTTGAGTTTAATCCTCAAATTAGAAAACAAATACAAATTGTTGTGAGTTACATCCCCTCTTCTGAGTGACACATAGTTTCTGTGAGAATCGGGAAACTGCAATCTTGCAGCTTCAAAGAAAGCCCTTTGTTGGTGAATGGAGAATCCAAGGCTAGCAGAAACATATACAAACCCAACAAAACAGAAATTGCGAGACAAAGATACATCTCTTCTGAGAAGCTTGCTTGAGTCATTGATCAACACTTAGAGAGAGAGAAAGAAAGATGATGTCAGAAAATATTGTGATTATTGAGATGGGTGTTTGAGGTTATATATAAGCATAGAAGTTGAAGATATGAGAAAGATATTTTAATAATTAAGTTAAGGTTATGTGTACCTGGTTGCTATGTTTGGGGGGAAGTATATGTAGTGTCATCAGCTGCAGCAACTTGCCTAAATTCATATTCCAAACAAATTCATGCATTCAATTCAATCATAAAACTCTATGCAAAGACCACGTCCATGCATGGCCTTTCATATGTATCAGAAATAAGAAGTAACATCAAAAACAATTTTAATTGATATAACTAATTTTAAATATACTATTTATTTTACATGTTGTTCCTACCACGCCTATCCATCCCACATTCTTTAGAAGTTGAGGTCTAAGACAATTTAAATATTCTTTCTTCTCTTTCCATCCTTTGAGACATCTTTTAAGGAAACAATCGTGACGAAACACTATCCTCTTCTATCGTCAGACTTGGGATCGAAACATTGTTGTCCACTGTGGGACCGATAACAGAACTATCAGTCCCCTAAAAAGCATCTTGGAGGGTGAAAGAAGGAAATGATATTTAAACCACCTTAGACCTTGACTTCTAAACAATGTGGCATATTATTAAATTTTTAAAAAAAGTGAAGAATCAAATATAAAAGACGTTGGTTCTTAATTGGTATTCTTCAAAATCTCACATCACCAGAGTTGAAGAAAACTATTAAAAAATGAAGAGGTGATTTGAGAGTAATCACCACAATTCAATTTCTTTCTTATTTCTTGAATTTGTATGACGTAAGTTCTCCACCATGGAGAACTAACCCTATTTGTTGATATTAGATATAACAAACTAAATTATTGTTAGCAAATATGCATAAAATAGATAAAACCATAAATAAAAGGAATTTCTGAGGCATGTAGAAAACACTGCCCTTAAGGATTTATCCGCAGTATATGCGCAAACCCCCCATGGTACAGCAGGAACATCTCAGATATATCCCGAGAATAGCAAAAACTAGCAAGATAAGTAACCCAGGATATAAGAGAATAGAGAAGGAAGAAATAAGAAAAGGAGAGATCAGAAAATGGTTGTGTGATGAAGGGATTTAAAAATCCATGCTCTGTAACTGAAGCCTAGTGTTGAAAATAATATCCCATAAAATGTGGAGGTGGGATCAACATGTGGAGGAGATCTCGATGCACCATCCTTAAAAGGAGGGAGGCTTGCTCACGTTGCAACAACAACAACACTATTATTTTTGCAATATTATTATAAATATATAACAATTATTGTGTAATTTGTATTGTTAATATATATGTGGTTTTCTAATTCAAGTTAGCGTTTGATTTTATGCTTAATGTTTGTTGTGATTTGATCCCATGACTTGATTATGGTTCTTTATTGATCTTAAAACTCTTTTTAATATGATTTTACGTGATGAATATTCGAGAACTTGATTCATAGGCTTAAAGTCACTGGGGATAAAATTTGAGTATAGTTGTGAGCTGATTTTGACTTGGAATTGGAATTAAAATGTTTATGAATGCATGAGAATGAAGTTGATGAAATATACTCTTGACATTTGTAAATATTCTATATTAATTTTCTTCGCACACCAAGGTTTAATAATAAAAATATAAAATAGAGTTTTTAAACTATTATTAATTTTTGTCTCTAAATTTAGTTTCTATTTAATAACTTTTTTTATAATGAAAGTTAGCACATCTTTATGAAAAAAGCCTATTAAAGGCAATTTGAATAATTAACAATACATATATAATAAATGAATGCTTCGGAAAATCTATTATTGAGTTTAAACTCATATTTATGTATGCCATGACATTTGGTATGTAAAATAATCTAATGTCTTTGGTATAAATTTCATCTATGCAGTAGGGTGGCTTAATGCATAACATATTAAGTATCAATTGCAATTCATCAGCAACTTCAAAGCATAAACCTTCACACACTCTCGCTACTTAACTAACTAAATACTTATGTTGTACATCATCAGATCAAAAACGCTTTTTTCATCACAAATTATATATAGGGGTGTTAAATCGGGTTAACCAGACCCGTTATAGGCCCGCCGAAAATAGGTCGAGTCAAGCTAGCCCATCAACTCAAATCGGATTAGATAGTGGAATCTATTTCGCAACAGGGTAGGTTGGTGAGATGGGATCCACTTTAGGCACGATGGTGCGAGGAGGTTGATTTGTTTCATTGTGAGCGCATGATGCAAGTGTGTTTCTTTGTGGGTTGTTGGCAAGGTGAAAGGAGGAAGTTGTGGTAGTTGATAGTGTGGTTGGCATGCGTTCAGCAATGGTCTGTCATTGCTCGATGAGGTATGATTGTGGTTCAACTTGGAGGAGATGAGGGGTGCGATTGCGCCTTCCTATGGTGTGTGTGTGTGTTATTCTATTGTATTTTGTGAATAAATGGAATGCAATGCAGGACTTCTTTCTTTATTTACTCATGGTTATGGGTTGACGAGCTAACCCGATTGTCCTATAACCTGACGGGTTAGACAAACCAGGTTATGTCGAGAAAATACAACCTAAATTGCTTGATTGTAATCGAACTACTTGCTAGTTCGTCGAGTTCAACTCATTTTATTACATTTACTTAAATAGCATATCACTTCAACTCCGTAATACCACTATAGTTATTTCTAAAATATCATAATACATTTCAATGCAATGCTTTATCCATTAATACATTTATTATACATTATTAGACAATATGACTCTACATCAACATTCTCAACCCACTCATTCAATCCAACTCACTATCATTAAATATAAGCATTAAAATAACTAAATATTCACTTTAAACAACCAACCATCAGTAAAATAATCAAGTTAAACAAAATGTCAAAATATTAATAAAGGAATGACACTTGAGTAATACTTACTTGCTTCACCAACATTTTTTTGAAGAATAACAAAACACTTAAAAGTTGACTTGAGTTATTAATTGAATAAGATATATCATTTAACTTATTAATATTCACTTGACACTTCATTCTTGATAACTACTAACTTTACACGTCTTACCTTACCATATAACTTTAATAATTTACATATTTTTCCGTCAAGAATAACGTATCATCATGCATTCAAACTATTTTAATTCATTAATTACCTTTTGAAAATACATTTATAAAGGGTTAAATTATGTTACTAACTGATAAGAAATATTGTTTGAGTAAAGAATGACATTGTTAAATAAAAAAAAAATACAATATGTGACATTATTCTTGCTTAAACATTACTTGAGTGTTATTCTAAAAGAAAAAATAATATATATATATATATATATATATATTACTTAATGGTCATAAATTGCCTAGACAACTATACTCTAAGAGGAAAAGTACTTGATTCTTTCTCTTACTCCCTCATCCTACACCAATATTTGATGATTTAAATGCTAACACTTGACCAACATATAAGCACTTGAACAATTTTTTTTTAACACAATTAATTATTTGCTAGTTTCATGTACCTAAAGCAACCAACTAATATCCTAAATAAAATAAATAGGTATAAAAAAAATACAAAAAAAAACTTAATTTTAAATTAAACCTCAACAAATTTGATTCAAAATAGGTCATTTCCATTTCTTATCCAAACCAAAACTCTTTTAATCCAAATTGACTTCCAATTTTCATACTAATCATTAAACATGTAAATCACATGCCAATTTTTATATTTCCAAATCAAATATCAATAACAATCATAATTTATAAATTTCAGCGCATATAAAATATAACTACATCTCTATCAGTTTTACATCCTTCAAATAATCAAATCTTAAAATTTTAAACTCTAATTATACAATTAAGCTTAACTTTCAACAATTTCAACAAAAAAAAAAAAAA
>Ga0209589_1007197_pt1 | contig 18015 bp, 10 predicted proteins | sample CowpeawhiteBW_FD_187525 | JGI IMG/M metagenome (GOLD analysis project Ga0209589, IMG submission 187525) | Root nodule microbial communities of legume samples collected from California USA - Cow pea white BW (SPAdes) (version 2) | ecosystem: Host-associated > Plants > Roots > Nodule | place: USA...
ATATTTTCACTAAGTCTCTTCGAGGACCTAGAATTGATTATCTTTGTAACAAGCTTGGTACATACGATTTGTATGCACCAGCTTGAGGGGGAGTGTTAGATGATATAATATTGTGTTTAATAGTTGGACTCAGCCCATTATGTATTTCTGGGATTTGGTCCATTATCAATATAAAAATAAATTGTCCTTTGTGTAGGGTTTACACAAGGGTGATTAATCCCAAAACCCTATTTCATCTTATTTTACAGTATGAAATTTAGAATTATTATTCCATCCCACTCTAAATAAGCATAGAGCAATGTGAATAAGCAGAATATGTAAAATGCATGTCATAACAGTTGGTTCACTCAATCAATCATATGAAACTCTCTCGGTTACTAATTTTTTGAGAAGAAAAGGATAAAGCAACATGTATTCAGAAAACCTCTAAATGGCAGATGTAAGATACACATCTCAAAAAGAGTTCCTCTCCTATTACTTGTCAATTATGCAGTACATTTTCTAACAGATTAAAGCAGCAGCAGTAGTAGTATGACAATGATACAAAAATGACATTATGGGACTAAAATACATATTTCACTAGGGTGATGTTGGGACTGGTTCAGTACCAGAAACATGAGAAGCAGCATCTTCTTTTGATATTGATACATAGTTAAGGGGAGCAACTGGTCTAGTATTATCCCTTTTTCCATCTTTTGTTATGGACCTGCTTCCATTTTGATGAACATTAAGAGATAACCGTCTATTTGGAGTACCGTTTGGTCGAGGGCCAACTACCTTCTTGTTGCCAAGTGGCCTTGCAGGACTAGGTCTTAAACCAAACACAGATTCCTGATCTGTGCTTTGCTGTTCATAGTACTTTTTCTGGTCCTACAAAACATCATAAGAACTTTTTTCAGTTCATGAGTAATCAGCAGAAATACGAATGAACAGAAATAATCAGTTATTGTAATCATAACATCATTGAAACTTGCCCTCATCCTTCGTTTTTCCTCTTGTCGTTCATGCCTCAGCATGGCATATTCATCCAGCATAGCAAGGAGAGGAACACCATCATATGTGAATGACATGTTGTGTACTTCTTCCCAAGTGCGAGTTTTAGCAACCAATGTATCAACCAAAGCTGCAGTTTCCAACCCCAAGAAGAAAAAACATGATCAATTATTTTGTGTTCATGCATGCCAGAAAACTATGATAGTACACTACTATCTGAATGGATTTGTCAATGCATTGCATCTACTTGGTTGGCTTAAATCTAATGCTGACAATTCTGACTTGAAGAAAATAACAATAGCTTCTGGTGGTTGTTTATGTTAAAGAAGTGATTTAAACCTAACTCAACTCTACAAAATCAGCTTATAAGATGAGGTCCCACTTATATATATATATATATATATATATATATATATATATATATATATATATATATATATATATATATATATATTCTAAATTGATCATATCTTTAGTCAATGTGAGACTTTCAACACACCCTCCTTACGCCGAGATATATACATCTCAAGCGTAAAACTTGATAGTTTATTTTCATTCAACACATACCTGGAATTTTGCCGACCAGTATTCGAGCTTTCTCAGCACGTTTGAGGTTTATGTGTGCACCTCTACTTGCATTATACCTGTTTTCATCCTGTTTTACAATGTAATGTCAGGGAAAATTAACAATCCAGGTTAAAAGGGTATTATTTATCTACTTCAACTTTCCCAACAAAGATGCAAACTTCGATCATAGAATGAAGATGGTTGATTATAAGTACCCTATTGTAGTCTTCAAGCCAGCTCTCTTCTTCACACGCAGACATCCATTTCTCAACCTTGTCCAATATTTCTTTTCTGCTTAAAGCTTCTTCTTTTGCTGCAGCTATCTGTTTATCCATGTCAGTCAGTAATTCAGATGGTTCAATGTTTCCAGAGTCAATCAATGACAAAATATTCCCTCGAGCAGCTTCAGGGTTTATTTCTACATGAGCACGGGCATATATCTCTTCAAGCTCGTCTTGCTTCTTGAAAGCAATTTCTTTCATCTTGCTGGCTTTCAGCTGATCAAGCCTTTCAACTTCCACTTCAGCCTTCACCATACAGAACAAGAGAAAATCAGTTAGCATCATTTTGGAACATGAGTTTGTAAGCATCAGAAAATCATTTTTACCTGCTCAATCAAATCCAGAGCAAGAGCACCGGGAACAGTGACTTCATCTACAGAAGCTGAGATATTACAAGTAACATGGTCAAATAGTCTCCTTTCCTCTGTAGGGGTATCCATTAGATTCCACAGATCAATCAACTGAGAAGCTAATTCTTGAAGCTGCAAAGGACGAATTGGTTAAAGTCAAATGTATGTACACACACACATAGAAGATCAGAAGTCAAGAAAAATGAAATACACCATGTTTCAAGATGATATCATCATTGCTGAGGAGCCAAAGTGAGAATTTATGGTAATGCCATGCAAACATGAATAAAAACACTGGTTTGCTATAACTATTAACCTTCGAAGCAGATATTCACTGTAGCCATAGTTCTAAATGCATGAATGAAGGAAACAAAACAACTGAATAACATAATTCTAAATGCATTACCTTGTGTAGCCGCTGCTTTTTATCTTCTTTCAGGGCAGAGACTGTCTTAGCCAGTTTAGCTAGTGTGCCATTGCTTATGCTTTTGGAATGAACACCAACAGCATCATTTAAGCTTGGATGAACTTCAGTCACAATACTAAAGAAGTCCATGCCAAGGACAGCACATAGATCATGCACTGTACTCACATATTCAAGAACCTTGTGCAGCCTCTCGCTCTGCAAGGCAATACAAAGTAAAAAAAAACAAAAATCCTCAATGTATCGTTTAGCAAATCAAACAAAAGTTTCAACCTTTTACCAACCGATAGATTATGTGATGATATAGCAAAGTTACCTTTTCCCTTTGAAGTTCTTGGTGTTGAGATTGATATTCATCCAACTTCTTCAAGGAAAGGTCAGACTCATCAACAGTAAATGATCCTGATCCAGTCTGATCAGGGTTAAAGTCCCCAGTTATCTCACCACATATTTGTTCGATCTGTAACTGTACATCTGAAAACTCCTTTACTCTTTCCTCTTTTTGTTGCCAAAGCTGTTCAAGTGTTGGTGCTATGGCTGCAAGTTGTTCCTTAATAGTACCTGAAGTCTTGTCAGGCTGCAAAGAAACAAAAAAATTGCACAGGAAACTAGATTAGCAGTTCAGTACTTAAATGCATCACTAAGTTATATCAGTAGTTATTGTTTGTTGCATATAATTAGTCACTAACCATTCCAGTGAAACTGTTTTCACCAAGAGCCAATAAAAGACTAGACAGTTCAAGTTTAGCATCAGACAAGGATTGAAGTAACCGTGCCCTTGACTTGGCAGCCATCTCAACCTTTCTTTTGTATACATCCAAGCACTCTTCCTCTATCTGAAGGAGCATCTTGTCTCGCTCCTCATCACTCTCACCGACCTCATCCCATATTTCCTGCAGTAAATCAAGATAACCTCACTGTCTTGTAGACCATGCACGCCTGCAGTAAGATATATGAAAAGCATAAGTTACCTGAAGCTTATGTAACAATGAACCGCAGGTGATTTCATCAAGAAGAGGATTTTGACCATCAGTAGCCGCCATTGAAGTTCACGCACAACCTAGCCTGCACAAAAGGGGAAAATAATCATACAAAATTCCTATCTTCTTCCCAAATACAGAGAAAAACATATCTATCTAGACACAAGAAACAAGCCAGTACCCATTGATTCATCCAATTCCACAGACACAAAAAGCAGAAAATGGAAAACTCACAATTATGAGTACAGAGAAGATTCTCATGAAAGAATGAAACACCAGAAATGTCCTGATGCTATGTTTAGACAAATTCTCCATAAAAACTTACAAGAAAAGAAGCACAAATCCTCATGCTAAGTTGTTTGCTATAGAAAAAATAATTGTCGGGTTGAATGAATTGTATCTGCTTAGAAACTCTCTGACCATCAAATCTTGAATCCACTCAGCACAAAAGCATAATCTTATACCTACTAAACTAAACATACCTAACAGGATCACTACAATTGAACAAAATGAGTTTATCTTTAACCGAATGCACCCGCGAAAAAAAAAGCCACCGCTCCTCTATGAACTGTAAACGTAAAAAACCCAGAAACTACCAAGAAAAAACAAACACACCCTCTTCTAAATCTACAAAATTTTCACGCATTTCAGAAGCATTCTCCAACAATTAAAAACAAAACACAGAAACCACTTCCTCCGAATGAAAATTGAACAAGAGCCAGAAGGATCACAATCAACACAGTGGCAACCTCAATGACATCACCAGAAGAAAGGAAAACCATCACAGTCAATGTCAACCCCAACAAGAAAAAAATAAAAATTTTGAACCAAATATTGAGAAGCACAATGCAGAATCCAGAAGCAGCAATCTTACACCTTGCATTGACAAAGTAAGAGTAGGAAGAAAAAGGATCTTCTGGGGGTAGAAGATCAGGACAAGAAGAAGTGAACAAGAAGCACACTGTTGGTAATTAAAGAAGCACATAAGAGAAAAAAAAATGCTTACCCAATTGTCTTTTCTGGCTTAAGAGAGTATTGGATTTGTGTGGCTTCAGATCCAAGCATTACTCAAAAGCATACACAGCACTGTGAGTGTGTGAGTGAGAAAGAGACAGACAAAGTGGTTGTGTGAGTTCAGTGAGAAGAGAAAGAAAGAATCTGTGTATGCAATCTTTGTGTGCAAGGACATAGGACCAAGACTACACAGCATCACTGTTTTTTTCTTGTTCCAAATCTCAATTACCTTACTGCCCCTGTTTTGGCGGGTATTTTACCGATGTGACACTGTGTGTTGCATATTTGAATAGTTGAATGAAAAAAATAAAGTACTTGGATAAGTTTTTAATATCCCATTATCTTATTTTTAGAATCTAATGATTTTTTTTAAACTAAATATTTTGTTTTACTTATAAGATGTTGATCATCCTTTCTATTATTGACGTGTAACAAATAAAAAACAAGTACACGATGTGAAATATTAAAATATAATATACATTAATTTTTTTATTACTTGTTATGGAAGACATTATTCTGATAGAAAAATTATAAAATATTTCAATAATTAATTAATAGAATTTATTTATATAATAATAAGAATAAATATAGATAAATATTTTTAAGAGCACTTTAAATTAAAATTTTATAATTTATTTAGTATTTATTTTGAAGAACAAGTTAATCGAATATTCAAAATAAAAACCATTCGTTCGTCAACGATCTCAAAATTATTTAAGAAGAAATATGTATCATTCAACTCAGTTCTGAAAAGTGAGTGGGGCGGAAACTTTAGACTCTTATCTAAAGAAAATTTGAATTAAAAGCGTTCGAAAGTCTTATTCGTCTCTCTCTTTAATTCAAAATTAAATAAACTATGACTTAAATTTTTTCTCTTTGACGTTTTTCAATAAATTAATATGTTATTTATTACCACAATTATTTTAACTGGTTGTTGAGTGTAACATGTTCCAAATTAGAGTTTTATGTACAATGACATATCTCTGGTACTTTATTTACATAAAATATAATTATAAAACACTTGTTCATTATGCATGTTCCAAAATAGAGTTTTATGTACTTTTTTTTACGCAAGTGGTTTATTTTTAATTTACTTCAATTCATTTTTATTGCACTTGTTCATTATGCATTTTACTAATTGAAAGTGCACAAGCTTTAATTAAATAATAAATTTTAAAGGACATAATTTGACACTCACCTGGATGAACCAATTCTAGATTTTGATTTTTTTAAAGCAAATGGATGTGTTAGAATAGTGTAAGAATAACCCATAATTGTTAGAGATTTGTTAAGCATTCCACTAATTACATGCATATGAATCTACATTTAGTATTTGTTCTCGAATCCTTAATAAATATTGGAATAACCTTTTATTTGAGAATGTAGAACAATTATCTACACTTCTAATTGGCATGAATTTGTTGTTGAAGGTAATTAACTTATTTTCCTTAGTTCTACTTTTTATTGTATTACTTTTATTTTAACTTTTTGTATTATATTTTTTTAAAGGATGTAAATATATAATATTTTTGTAACTTAAATTATTAACATTCACAAATTAAGTTTCTAGTATTAATTTTAATAAAGTAATTAAACATATAAAAGTAATAATAATTTTAAATTGTCTTATTAGAGACATTTAATCAATTAAAAACTTAAAAAATATATAAGATTAAATGTAGTTTAAATATATATATATATATATATATAACAAATATTAAAAATACAAAATTAAAATCATAATAATAATAATAATAATAATAATAATAATAATAATAATAATAAAAACAAAGAAAGAATTGACAAGCTCACCTATCAATTTGTTTATAACGTGACAAGTTAGAATTTTTACCCATTTTGGTATGGCAGATAAGCCCGTACCATCCTAGTTTTGGTTGGACAAAATATGTTGGGCTAATTTGTTTCGTTTTCCAAATATCAGTTAATAAATTTAATTAACTCAAATTCAATGAAAACAAATATTTAAAACCAAACCAAATTGTTAATATATATATATATATATATATAAACAATCCACTTCAAAATTCAAACAATTTAATATAATAAAAATCATTAACAACTCTAAAATAAACATGTCATGAGTCAAACAAAAATGCCAACATGTTATCTTAAGATTGTTCTTACGCTATTGAAATAATCTTAAAACCACTATTTCAGCTCTTCTCCTTGGATCTTGATTGCTCTTTTTTTGTTGGTAATTTTGGTTCAGTCTTTCCTTTATTCGATTTTCAGCATAAAAGGGCGAGTACATGTAGTAAACACTATGATACTCAAGTTAGGATTGTATCATGTTCTTAGACAAACAATTAAAGTTATGAAGGAATCTAAACATCTTATCTTACCCCTCACTTCTATTTATAAGGTTACATCATAGATTTTGTATTGTTCATGGATTAGAATGGGCCCAATCATGCCTTAATTGTACTTAGTATTGTTTATGTGTCACTAATAATTTCTTCCACCTAATCTTACTTTTCATTTGGCTAATATAGGTTTGTTGACTACCAAGAGTTGTCATCTTTTTGGTGTCGAGCTCTCGGCGTATGTTCGTCCTCGATAGTGAGGTCTTCTATCGAATATATTGGTGTTGGTTTGGCTGCCTTGCTTGTTTTCATATTATTCTCGATTGTTGGTCGGGGTGGTTCACTAGCCCCCCAAGATTGAGTGATGCCGAGATGACACATAACTTAGCAATTGTTTTGAAAGAAAATTTCATATTTTTACATTTACAGTGTCATCTAGCCTACTCCTCTCTTTTATTTATAGGGTTACCTTGTGGGCTTTGTACTGTTCACGGATTAACAAGGGCCCAATCACTTAATTTTGCTTGGTATGCTTTATGTCTCATTAATCATTTCTTCCACCTAATCTTACTTTATGTTCAACATACATATTCATCGATAGTTGAGAGCTAAATCTTTTGGTGTCGGGTTCTCAACATGTGTTCGTTCATGATAATAAGGTTTTCTATATGATATATTGGTGTTGGTTTGACTATCTTACTTATTTTTGGATTATTCTTAATTTTCGGTCGAAGTGGATCAACAATCTTTCTTTCAGATAATATTTAATTAGTTATAACAATAATATCATCTCATCTCAATCTCCATCTCATGTACTTCAACCTAATATCCCCTTTTAAGTTTAGAAGTGAAAGTGGCAACATAAAACTTATTTTTAACTTTCTTTTTCAATTGTTATATGTGTTAAAATATCTCACTTTTTTCAAGAATAATTTGGGTATTTGAAAGTAATTATGTCTTTTATGCAGGATTTAGAATATTTGTGGTTTTGATTAATAATGTGTTGGTTGATGGTAGATTGATGAAATGTTGGTTGAAAGTCTTAAAAGATTATTATTTTATCATTAATTAGTATGATAATGGCTTGCAAATTAGGTTGGAGCTAATTAAAGCATAAACTATTTGTCATCGCCTATTATTAAACTATTGGAAACTTATCTTTCATTTATTATTCGAGTGGTACATATACGAAAAATATCAAGTGATAATTTTGTGGTTGTAGAAAAAAATAATAATGGATATATGTGGTTTAGTTGATAATTCATCATTAGCAAAGTTTAATATAAACTAAGAGGTTTCTTTTTTTTATATCAATCATGCGATGGACATAAATTGTATCAATACATGATTATTATTAACTAAAACGAAATTTTAAAAGATACACGTACTTGATATTCGACTTTGTATAAAGTATAATTTTTATTATCTATAGTTGTATAAACTTAGTTTTATGCTTCTCATATTCTTAATTGTTAATATTTTAGTCCGAATAGAATATAAGTTTTTTTTAACTAAATTTTTATTTTTATTTTTATTTCTGATAATATCATGGTGGGTTTAAAATTATTAATATTTGGTTTAGAATTGAACATTAGATTAAAAAAAAGTAAAATAAAAATCATAAACGTTTTGATGGAAGCAAAACTTTTCGTATAATTTCTTTTGCAAATGTCGTACTCATGAGAATAAGCAAGATATTTTTTTTATCTTGTAAATAACAATAATAATCAAATAAAATATTAATTAAAATGTACATCCAACAATGAAATCAAGTTTAGATAATGTTCCTTTTTTACTCTCAGAAAACCTTTTAATGATCTTGAGTAAAGTTATTCTCTCAACTAATTTAATTATTGTATGATTTAATTTTGTTTGATCATGTTATTCTAGATTTTTATATAGTGCTTAATTTTTTTTATTTATTTAATGTGAAATTTAGACTCACACTTCTAACAATATCCCTCTCAAGTATGAATCGCGAGGAGATACAGTACCAATGAGACATGAGTCCAACCCACACATAAAAGATTGGCACTACTCTTAACCCAAAACCTTAAGACAATGAGTTTATGGGTCTTCATTTTTGTATGTATTAAACTTTCTCATCTTTATTCAATGTGGGACTTAGACTTACACTTGTATTTCCAATAATATCTTACCGAAAAAATTTGTATGTTAGAATAAGAAATCATTCTTAAATTTTAATTTAATTAAAACTTGGTAGAATTATGAGATTTAGTCTATTGATTTGGACTGTGTTTGGAGTGGTACTTTAACCTCGTTGAATTATATTTTGAGCTTTACATGGTCAAATTGAGTTTAAATAGTTTGAATATAAAATTTGTGTAATAAACGTATGAATTCATGTTATATTATGAAACCAAAATTTATAACAAATATGGTTTAAATAAGTTATGTGTTAGTAATTGATAAGAAAAGACATTCTTAATATAAATATTTAAGAAGATATTTATTTATTATTTTGTTATTCCCTAATTATAATATTATGATTAGTCCAAACAAGATTTTTTGACTTACAATATTTTTTTTATTGTATATTAATTTAATTGTTAAATAATTTACTCTTTTTGTATAATTGTTTTTACTATAGTTTATATTCTAATACTTGTTAACTATATTTTGGCCAATTTGTAGTTATAATTGTAGAAATTAATATTGTTACGTGCTTGATTTAGTTTGACTTATAATTTTGGATATTTAAACTCAAACATATTTTGAGTTCAAATATTCTGTATGTTCTAACCTTTCAAATAAAATAAAGAAAAAAATTATATTCTAATGCTACTTAGTTATATTTTGATGAATTTTTAATTATTGTTATTAAAATTAAAATTATTATATGTTTGATTTAGTTTGACTTATAATTTTGGATATTTAACTTTAAATATATTTTAAGTTTAAATATTTTGTCTATCAGAAACAAATCAGATTTATGATGCAGGAATACGATATGTGTAATGGATATAATACGTATTTGATATACCGATATATTAATTTTTAAAATTATAGGATATGACACGTAATTTATATATATATATATATATATATATATATATATATATATATATATATATATATAAAGTCTATCTTGTAGGAACACTTTTGGCTTTTACCATAACATTATATATTTATTTTTCAATATAATTATACTTAAAATATTTTAAATCTAAACGTTTATTTAAACTTTTTCAAATGATATTAATTAAATTTTCTCATGTAATGAAAATAGTCCTTTATACTAAAAACTTATTAATAACACTAAATAATTATAAATGATAAATACATGAAGAGGCTTGGAATGTCAAAATTTTGGTTGAATTACCATTTTGGTCTATTTTTTTGTGCAAAAATATCATATTTGTCTTCTAATTTTTTTAGTCTCAAATTAGTCCCGATTTTTTAAAAATTGATGCAATTTGATCATTCTCGTTAAATTTTTTGAAGCAAAACAATGATTTTTTTATCAAAATTGACATTAGAATTACGTCAATTACATACATCATTATTCACAACTTTAATTTTTATGAAAAAAACTTGATCCAATTTAAGAAATTTAACAAAAAAAAAGACCAAATTGCATCATTTTTTCAAAAATCGGGATCAAATTGAAACTAAAAAAAATTATAGGACCAACTTGATATTTTTGAATTAAAATAAAAACCAAAAAATTAATCCAAATCTTTAATATAAATTAGTAATTATATTTATTTTTTATGATAATAAAAAATAATAAAATTATAATTATTGTAATTATTGTAATTATTATAATTATAAAATTAAATATAAATAATTTTTATTATTTTACTCTAATTAATTTTCATTTATAGTAATCAAATTTAAAAAAAATAATTAAATAAATAGATGGTTAAATTAAATAAATTATCACTTAAAAAATAATATTAAGAAATTAATTATTTTTATTTAAAAAATATTCAAAAAGTCAAATTAAAAAATAAATGTGGACCAATAAAAGAACTTTTATATATATATATATATATATATATATATATATATATATATATATATATAAAATATTAAATATATAAAATATATTAAAAATATCAAACTCTTAAAAATATATTTAAAATTATATAATTATAAAAAAAATTTGGACCAGTAAGTCTACTACCGAATATATGTGTCAAATATGTTTTTTTTTCTCTAAACTGTTATAAAAAAAAAATTGTATCCTTATATTAATTTATAAAGTATTTGGTCCCTAAACTTTATGAAAGTTATTTAAAATGTCCTCCCTAATACTTTCATAAAATATAGGATAATATACTTTCAGTGACGGAATTTGGACAAAAATTATAGGAGTGCCAAATTAAATTTGTTAGATATAATTTTTTTTAATTAGAAAAAAAACTTTTTTTTATTTCATGTGCTTAAAACAAGCATACATTATAGTAGAATTCAAAAAAATATCATTATCCTTCGTTATTATATCATCATACCAAATCATGAATACCATCTTAATAAGCCATTCGTATCTCATCAATTTGATTTGTTGGGTATTGTCAAATTCAAGGATGTTTTTCCAGGATCACTTTCTAATAAACTTTTAAATTCATTATATGTAACTCTATCAACTTTTTAGAGATTTGTTTTTCATTGTCTTAAATTTTTGATGTTCATGAAATTTCTTAAGTTTAGTTAATGTGGATGCATTTTTTTCCATCTTTATCACAAACCTTTCTCTCTCCAAAAAACAATCAATTTTTTTACTCTTTATCATAATCTTTCTAATATAAATTTATCACTACCCACACAAAAAAATTATATTCACAAGTCACAATTATCACAATGCAAAACATAATAAAATCCATACAAATTTAATTAAATAAGCAACACTGTGTAAATTCAAAACTTTTAAAAAATTTACCATAGGCAACAGAAAACATAAAATCCCTAAATTTCATAATTAAGGGTTATAATAATTTTGGGAAAATTTATAATTAAGGTTCATACAAATTTCATAAAAAAAATCCTAAAATCATAATTAGGGTTTATACTAATTTGGGATAAACTTAATTTGAAAGAAACATCCTAAAAAGAATAATAAATTTAACATATATAAATTATAATAAGATACTAACCTTGATATGTAAGAGATCATCCGAGAATGTATACTTCAATCTCAATCTATATATTCCCCAACCTCTGTTTATCTCTTTTGTATTTATTTTTCCTCACACACTTTCATGATACTTTACATGATGAAAAGTTCTTATAGCCAGAAGAAAAAGACCCTAATATCTTTTATAAATCAATATCTTCATTAAACTTTTTATTTTATCTTTTATTATAATTTTTCATAACATAAATTTAATATAAATAATATATAAATATAATTTTAATAAATAAATAAATATATATAAAAAAATAATTTTCAAAAATTTTGGGGGAGCCGTGGCTCCCCTATATCCCTAAGTAGTTCTGCCAATGCACCCGTTAACATACAAGTATCAAAAATACTCGTATTTGCGGGGGTAGCGGATATCCATTTTTAATATTTGTTTCCTACCCGTTATGAGTTTTATCAACGGATACCCGCAGATACGAATTTTTTTGACATCTCTATTACTTACAAGGAAAAAAAAAACAAAAAGTTTATATTTGTTTTCATTTTTCTGAACTAGTATTGTTTTCCAATCATATATTAACGATAACTACAGTAAGAAAATATTAAACAATTATACAAAAAGAATGAATTATTTAACAAATAAATTAATATACAATAAATTAGACAATAGAAAAACAATAAATAAATGTATTCTTAAATATTTATATTAACAATGTTTTGTCTCATCCATTACTACTACCTAACTTATTTAAACCATATTTGTTTATAAAATTTGGTTTCGTAGTATAAGATGAACTCATACATTTAAATCGTATTCTAGTGTGTATAATAATTTTCTTTCAACTTCTCAATGTAGGATTTTGTATACTATATTATTTATTATTTAGAATATTATTTAACTTCTCACTATGATATCTCCTTGTTTTAATAGATTTTGTATTTAATATATCAATTTAGGAGTCTATCATCATATATTCAATTATATGATTTCAAACTATTCAAACCACAATATAATCCATCATTTATAGTTATTATATGAAATCTCATTATTCATATATCATTTATAATAAACTTTGAATCATGTAAATAAACTAAACACGAATATGTAAGAAATTGTTCTTATTGATAATCAAATATATCCAACAAATTTTCAATTTGTAAATGTTTGTCTAATTCAAGGTCTAGTTGAAATATGTAATCAAATATATCCAAGGAATTAACATTTGTTGGACAATTTAATCTAAAAATGATCTTATATCTCAATCTAAAAGAGATCTTAGATATTAGAATAAAATTCACTAAAAAGTTATATAAAATTTGGAATTTTGCTTAATTATCTCAATCGAGTTACAACACGAACCAAAACCAAATTTTCACTCCAACAAGCCTAAATTGTAATGATTAACTCACATAAAGTCCAAATTATACATAATAATAAATATTTATCAAATAATGCATATCAACTATTATAGTTAATTTATTAGTGCATATTTTTATGTCAAAATATCTCAATGCTAACTAATTTCAAATCCTCCAATCAAATCTCCAAACTATTTTCAAATTTGGTCCCAAACATGGACCCAATTTTGGATTATCCATTGCCTAATAAACAAGTTCACATTTTAAGTTTTTCAATCTAACATTCATCTGACATAACAAATTATCATACTACTAACACCATTTTATAATTACAAAAAATTCAACTACTTCAACCAACTGTTTAAGATATCACCTTTTGGATTTTACTTTGAGTCCAAGAAAAAGAATAACAATTAGAGTCAAATTATAAATAATGAAAAAAATATATAGAAAAATATCTATACCAAAATTCAATTGAATATAAGTGTTTTGTGTTTTGTTATTTTTTATATGGCATTATCTTGTTGTAAAAAAGACGAAAACGAAAGTTAAAGAAAGAAGAAGAAAAAAAGTGGATCTTAGGTCCAAGTTTTCACAATAATCAAATTTGACACAATTTTAACAATATCTATGTTTAAAAATTTAAATAATAAACGAAATATTGATCAAAATATTAAGTTTAACATTTTTATATTATCTATTAATTAATTATTATCTTAAATATAATTTAAAGAAAACTACTATGAAGGCCAATATCTTAAATATTAATGATATGGATATTTCTTATATTATAATCTTAAATTACAATTATTTTTCATATTATAAAATTTATAAAATAAATTATACATTAAACTATCATTTTTCGTGTTTTGATACGTGTAACCTCCATTTTTTTAAATAACTATATCATTTATTTTATCTTACTTTTAGAAGGTCTTACATTTTATGTAAACAAATATTTCATACTTTATCTAGGTGCAGTTTGTAAATTAAAAAATAAATCAAGTATTTTTTAAGAAACATTATTGAATAAATAAATAAATGATAATAATAAAATTAATTTAAATATATATATATATATATATATATATATGTTAATTATAAAAAATAATTTTCTAATATATATTAATCATTAAAAATATATAAAGAAACATTCTAATCTTGAAAAGAAAATAAGTAAAAGAAAAAATTAAATAGATAAGAAGAGAAGAAGATACCTTCTACAAGGTGATAAGTAGGATGCAACGGGACAGGTAAGGTCGGGACGAGTTTTGTTAGCCTATACTAATTTTTGTAGATTTAATTCATTCTCATTTTCATACTCAAATTCAATGGTTATCAAACTTTTATTTTATTTTCATCTCTATCCGATAATGGGTATATTCTTGTACCCATTCTCATACCTGTTTTCTGACCGTTTCAATATTAATTAATTAATTTTTATAACATTAACAAATATTCAAGATTAAGAGAAGGGTGATTTATTTGATATCAAATATTTATAAAAAATTATAATTGTATACATTTCAAATTATAATACCAGATAAAATTTGATGAGAACCAAAACATTTATTGAATTTGTAAACATTAATGGAACCAAAACATCTTGTATCTTTTAAAGTTCAATATATCTTGTATTCATGGAAATTACATTAAATTTTTATATTATAGTAAATAAAATTTATTTATACAATTATAATGACAAAATTACAGTATGATTGATAATGAGTTAAAAAAAATTATATAAAATATATCAAAATAATATTCTATATGATAAAAATAAATAACAAATAAAAGTATTAAAAGATTATCAAATGTGTGTCTTATAAATAAGTTGAGAGACTATCGAATGAAATCGCACAAAAAAAAACAAATGTATAATTAAGGGTGTGATAAAATGAAAAATGCCTTAAAGATATAAGAAAACATTTTAAATATCGATATAGTCAATGGTTAATAAATAACGAAAATTGTTTTAGCGAAACAAAAGAATTCTTCACATGAAACAAAAATTAATAATAATAGAGTAAAAAAGATAGTTTTTGTTTCATTACCTATTAAATGAAAGATTTATGTTATTAAACACTTAAACTGAGAGAGTTAAACATTCTCAAATACACAATAAATAAAAATATTAAAAAAAATATAAATATTCAAATGCGAGACATAAAAAATATTTAATTAACATATATCATTTGAATGTAATTGCATAAATGTAATGATAAAATGAAAAATATATTCGGAGATGCGAGTGAATTTCATGACAAACCAAACAATTAGAAAAAATAAAAATAGGAAGTATATATATAAAAGATTACTTAATTAACTCTAAATATTTTAATAATTTAATCGGGGACGAAGATGTGGTGGGTACGAGTATTCTGTGGGTATAGGATGAATATGTACATCTCATACCTATCCTCATGCCCAATTGAAAAAGTTTGGAATTCTCCATACCCATGCCCATACCCAATCAATGCGAAGATTTATTGTCGAAACAGATATAGGTTCGGACAATATCCACAGAGCGAGTTTATTTGTCATCCCTAGTGATAAGATGACATAAGACTACATTTAATGCACATGTGATCATTACATTGAAAAAACTTGGACTATAAATAGGTGAATTGGATTAGAAAATGTAGAAGGAGCGTATGCGTAGGTAGGGATGACAATTCGGGATGGGGCGGGCGGGCTGGCCCATAGGCCTGCATATAAAAAGCGTGGGGCCGACTGGGATGTTGAACCCGCTGGCCTGCACAAGCCCGTTGACCCACTTACAAAATAAAATATTCTCATTTTTTAATTCTCACATGATTCATCATGTTGTTTCTATAAGTTATTTTTATTATTATTATTATGTTTATGTATAATCATTGTATATAAAATAATGATTTTAGTTCTTAAATATGGAATATCTTTTTATGCATTTTTAGATACTTGTCTTGTAAGGTGACATGTTACTATTGTACTTTAGCTATAGTTTTTGTTGTTTTTGTTTATAGTCTTTGATTAGATAAACTAATTGGAATTATTTCGATAGAAAATGAATATCAATAACTATGGAAAAATAAAAAAGTTTTTATTTTGTTCATTAAAAAAAAAATTATTTTGCTCATCACAAATACAGACCAACCCATATACTAACTCGCTAAACAGGGCAGGTCGAATCAGAAAAATAGTTCCAATATTAAACTGCATAGCTGGCCAACCTAGCTCACACTTTTTATATCAAAATGCAAGATGGACCAAAACTTACCCGATCAGCCCACTTTGCCATCCTAAACGTAGGAAAGTAGAAAAGTAAGAGCAGACAGAAAAGTTGAAATAAGAGATTACAAAAAAAAAATTACATCCGTATATACATGTATTCATGAATAAGTAGATTTTTTGTTTGTTTGTTATATTTAGCTAAAGAGTCACAATCTTGGATGGTGCTTATATGTATTATAATTATTTGTTTTGTTTGGTTCGTTTATTTGTGAATTTTATTTATTGTCTATTTATTCATCTTTAATATTGATTTATTTGTAATTATTTATTGGTCTATTTGTAATGTAATATATGTATGTATGTATTTTTATTCATTATTGATTTATTAATATGTATTATCATTTTTCTAATTTAATTCGAATAACAAATGGTTTTATACTTTTAGAAACCATTTTTCCTATTTAATTCGAATAACGTTGAGCATCATTTTCTCTTACTCCCAATTTTATAGCTAAAAACAAAATGATCAACATTCAATATTTTATTCATTTTTAAAAGTAATTCATAAGAGATTATTTTTAAGTTAAACATAAATCATTAATTTAAATAAAGAATATTTACCTTTGACAAAAAAAAAAGAAGAGAAGAAGAAGTCAGGATTTTGTATAATTTGTTTTTATTAGGCTTTGGTCCATATATTACAGAATAAAAGTATTGAGATTGAACATTAGTTTCAACATCAAAATAAAAATGTGATCATTAGCAAAAAAAAATATAGACATGTGAAAACAAAATCAAGAACGTTTAATATTTTTTTTTTCATTTTAAAAAAATTATAAAAAATTATTTATTAAGTTAATCATAAATGATTGATTTAAATAAAAGTATTTTACTTTTACCAAAAATAAAAGTAATATATTTATGTTTCTATATGTGGTAAACTTATGTATGTCTCCTCCAATCACAAGTTCTCTATATGTTGTATAAATAACACCTTGAAACTCAACAAGCATAAAACAATTAATTAAATTACATATGTATTCATATATAATATAATACTTCATAACTATTGAAATAGTCTTACCAATAGAGTTATTACATTGCTCCATAATTAAGACAATTAGTATAGTTTATTTAAATATATGAAAGGTTTTGTTAACTAGCTTTTAACTCAATGAGTTAGATTATAATGTTCAAATGAAATGAAAATAAATAAATTTTAAAGTTTAAGCAAAATAAAATTATAAATTTGTTATGGTTACAAATTGTTGAAATTATTAAAATGTAACTGAAAATACATATGAAAAAGAAATTATGAAACATAAAATTAAGATTGTGTAATTATATATATATATATATATATATATATATATATATATATATATATATATATATATATATAT
>Ga0209589_1007200_pt1 | contig 18009 bp, 11 predicted proteins | sample CowpeawhiteBW_FD_187525 | JGI IMG/M metagenome (GOLD analysis project Ga0209589, IMG submission 187525) | Root nodule microbial communities of legume samples collected from California USA - Cow pea white BW (SPAdes) (version 2) | ecosystem: Host-associated > Plants > Roots > Nodule | place: USA...
CAGGTAACATTATTGTTAGTACTGTAAAATTAATTTAATTATTTAATACTTAATCTTTTAATATTATTAGTTAACATTATTTTTTTCTTGTTTTATTGTAGATGGGGATAAAGAAGATGCTTCAAGATATGAAAATGTTGTGAATTTATCCATTTAAGACTCTAATACTATAGTTTGATAAGTGATAAGAATGATTTGATGTTAGATAGTAATTTATATTTTTGTGATTTTGGTTTGTATTTGGAGTTTAAGATAATTTGGGATTTTATTTGGATTGTATTGAAGTTTATTTAGATTTTAATCGAAATTATAATTTAGTTTTCTTGAGATTGAAGAAAAAAAAGTGTGTTTTTTTTTAATTAAGTGAGCCAGTGAACCAACCCGTTTAACCCACCAACCCGTGGTGGGTCGGGTCGGGTTCTAATTTTGTTGGCTCGCTAATAAGTTAGCCGGGTTGGGTTGACCCACTAAGTGGCCAACCCGTCACGGGCCGAGCCGGGTTGGGTCGGGTGACCCGTTTTGACAGCTCTAATGTAACACCCCCAAATTTGGATGTCACGAGAAGCTATCATTTGTGTTTCATTTAAAAGAAAAATGAATATTTCCAAAAAGGTACTTAAAAAAATTATAATTTAAATGTAAATAGGTAGTTCAAAACTTCCATTGATAATAATTCATAAAAAAAAAACAAAGTTCCAATTAAATACTAGAAAACAAAAGAAATTTTCATAGTCTTCACTGTTTGATTGAAATCAATTAAATAAATAATAAACCCCTCGAGTTCATTCCATCCTCTCTGCAATCTACTTTGTGCCAGAATCATCTACATTATCATCTGCTCCCGTATAACATACACATATTATACAATCATCGCACATGCAACAAACACACCAAACAAACAAATAGGGGTAAGCTAATCATAAACAATAATATATAAAAAAAATACAACACTAAAAAGGACAAATAATACTCAAAATTACATCTAAGTAAAATACTTAAATATCATAATCACAATCAAATTTTTGGTTTGAACACACATTCATCTAGATTTGTTAAACATAGTAATCATAATTAAGCTTTGGTTTTCCGCAGCCTTTTACCCCACAACAACATCTGGTTTCCTAGAAATAGATGGTGATGTGTCCCATTATCGCAACCAGACTGTATCCCTTATTCCTCAAGGAATTATGAGTAAAAACGTCGATGCATCGCACACCGGGCACTATACTCGCAACGAGCCGAAATAAGGTGAAACATCTTTCCCTTCCTCACTGCTTCACACAGGCGATAAAGTACAACACTCGAATCATTCCCCTACCACTGCTTCACACAGGCGAAGAGGACCCCTTTCCACTGCTTCACACAGGCGAAAGAGTCATAACTGGGTCTCTAGGTACGAAAAACCTCATGTTCACAAACACTTCCAATCATGCACCACATGGAACTCACATATTGCCAACAAAATACACACCACCACATCACATTCTATAAAACTATGCAAATTCTCCAAGGACCCATTCACCAGACAACCAAAGTATAGAGAAAGAAAAGAGAAAAGATCAAGCTTCATGCATCAAGCAACTAGAAAACAAGGAAAACGAAAATAAGATGTAGCTTCCCCTACCTTGTTAGCAATCTCCAACCTATGTTCTCTTTCTCCCATAGTCTCTTCCATGGTTCCTCTCTCGTATACTCCTCTCTTCTTTTCCGCACATTTTAGAAACCCTAAAACTATTATATCCCCTCCCCTAAAACATTACCTTTTAATCTATAATTAATTCATTCATCCTAATATTTTCTGTTAATATTCTAGAGTTAAATCAGTCCATGAAGATTCTAAAAATAAAACAATCCCAAAATCTGGCTGTTACTAATTTATTTATTTTTTGTTACAAGAAATTAAACCAAAAATAGAAAATCAAAATCACAATATCTTATTTTATGTGTGTAGCAACAGAGGTTGGTAAAGAAGAACCTAAGATTGCATACTGGAGCAATCGTAGAAGGGAGAGAGAAATATAAAGGTTTTTTTTTTTTTTTCGTGGGCCCTACTAAAAGAGAAGTGAGAAAAATAAAAAATTGTAGGTTGCGCATGGTTCAAACTCATACACTTTCATATGAAACGCAAATAAAAAACCACCAAACTACGAGCTTTCTCAAAATATATATATATATATATATATATGATGCACCACAATCCTATACAAACACATCTTATCACATTCTATACTTAATTAAATAATTAAATACATAAAACGATAACTTAAATCTTCCAAATAATTATTCCATATCTCACAATTAAGTAAATAATTAAAATAAATAAACAACACTTAACTTAAATCAATCAATTAATTATTCCATCATATATCAAAATTAAATAAAATACTGGATTTAAATAAATCCACAATTTCAAATAAGCCATCAATTTTTTTATGAGTTTTCCTTTAGTTTAATTTTTCCCGGGTCTTATAGTTGATGCTTCTTTTGTTAGACATCTCAAGAGACTTCTCTCTTGTAATCAATAATCTCTTCCTTTTACATATTTAAGTGTGTCAATTTTTGTGGGGGCTCTTAAAGAACAATTTTTTTCATTGGTTAAGATTCGTAATAAGTTTGCTTTTTGAAAAAGGAAGTTGCTTAGTATGATGAGAAGAATTAAACTAGTAAATATGGTAAATGTTGGCTTGTTGGGCACGTCTAGGTTGTTGGGCCCGCTCGGCCAATCTGGGTCGTCGAGCACATATAGGTTGTCGGAAAGCGTATGGGCTGGTCCTGACCCACAGGACGTTTGTGGGATTTTTGGTCCTGTGAGCTTTTTTGATGGGGGCTTTTTTAGGGTTAAATATGTTTTTGGTCCCTCAAGTTTCAATGAAATTTTGAATTAGTTCTTCTTCAAAAATTTTGACCAATTTAGTCCTTCATCTTTAAACATGCATGAATTTAATCCTTTTAACCAAATTTTGTTAAGTTTATATAGCGTTTCAACGCATTTCATGATAGTATTTGAACTGTTTACTCCGTTTGACACATTTTCGTTTCAATGTTAACTCTAATATTGTCATAAAATACGTTTAAAATGTCAAATAAACTTAACAAAATTTGGTAAGAATGACTAAATCCACGCATTTCTAAAGATGAAGGACTAAATTGATATAAAATTTCGAAGAGAAACTAATTTCAAAATTCACTAAAACTTGAGAGTCCAAAAACACATTTAACCCTTTTTTATATGTGGGCTTTTTTGGCCTTAGCCCACATGGATCAGGACGAAGTCCTGTAGGCTAGGTCAAATTGACACCTCTAAAAATAATTAGGGTTTAGGTATATAATTTGAGTGAGGGGTAAAATTGGGTTTTCTGGGGCTGCAGGAAAAAAAATGAAGGTACAGAAAGAAATGGCCTAATGTCATCTCGTGCAAACATACTTTTTCTTCCGTTCTTCCTTTCAATGGCAGGGTATAATGGTATATGGAAGGTTACAGCGTAAGTAAGTTTTTATCACTGTGATTTTTCTATTCAAAATTAAATTTCTAATAAGTAATGGTGCTAAAATTATGATATAATGAAATAGAAATAAATACTTTGTAATATATTTACGGTCCATTTGTAATGCTTATAATCATCAATTTTAATAAATTGGATCAACTTGATATCGTAAATATGTTTTTATAAAATTAATTAAATTTTGTATTAACATTATAATATATTATCATGAAAATTATAATTAAGTTTCATGTCTCAAATTTGAAAACATAAAATGAGATTTAAAATATAAAATGAAACATGCGACGTTGTTTTTTATTTTTTTAAGACTAAAGGATGCATGTTGTAATTACTTGTTACATTAAAGTCTTTATTTTAATTAAAATATTAAAATTGCTGAAATAATTATAAAGTGAAAATAACATGGATAATAAAGTATATTAGTAAATTGAAGTGGATGCACACTTCTATGCGAATTCTTAAAATTTAATAAATATAGTAAAATTTTAAAACACCCACATATAAGTATCTTTTAACAATAGATCTAAGTATGATAAATGCATCGGAATAGGACATTATTTTTTTATCGAGTTAAATATATAAAATTTATGATATTAACATTTCTTTTACTTTGACAATTTTTATTATAAAACTAGCAGTCGCAATTTAATTTTAAAATAATAAATATGTATAAAAACTAATAATACATCTTTTAGTTAATCAACTTCTAATTGTTACGGTAAATTCATTATTAATAATTTTAATTTACTAATAATATGCTTGATAAATTTACTAATAAGTACCCCACTTCCACCAAGTCTATTCTCCAACACTTCATATTATGGATTCCTTATTTGTTTCCAATGATTCACCCTTTTATGCATTACACTCCTATCGCATATTCTGATCACTGTTGTTCCAGAGCTTTCATTCCTTCTCTTCCACATACTCCACAAACACTTTTCCTCATCAAACACGTCAAACAATTTAAATACAAATTCTACAATTCTCTTCCATGGAGTAATGCTTTCTGAACAATTAAAAAAAAAAGTTTAACAGAATTATGGTATATAAATGGACACTAAATTAATTTTATAAAATTTAATTAAACTTTAATTTATAACAACTTAATTGTTTGAGTTTTGTACCCACGTAGTCACTAAGATCGCACCTCGTGCATCCACGATGTACCATTGTCCTCCTACTTGATTGTTTGAGTTTTGTTAGAGATTCTACTTCGATTAGAAATGAGATAATTGATACAAATTTAAAATTGGATTAGGAGACAAGTAAAGAGAATGAGTCCAATCATCATAAGAAAACCCAAATGGATAGGCTGTGAAAAAATGAAACCAACGTGACTCAGAGGATATTAACTCTAATTTGTTTTCGTTATTTTTCATTATGTTTTGAATTCAATTTTATATGTGTCATGTGATCCATGTACCACGACATCAATTTTAGTGTTATTTGTATTGAAACGGTGAATGCAAATGACACGAGAATTAAAAATTTGAATTTCCTTATTTTTTATGGAGTTTGCTCTTACTCGAAAATAGCATTTTAACCATCCTTATCAACAATCTTATAGTACATGAGTAAGTATAAATCTCAATTTTGTAAAGTCGAGTTAGATTTAAAGTCTATTTTTTAACATGATATTAGACTTAAAATCAATTTTTTAACAAGTATTTTGGGTATGGACAAAATAGGAGATTAAAAGCATATATTGATTGAAATAAAAGAGTTAAAATGATTTCAAGTAAAAAAGAAAGACTAGGTGATAAAAGAGTCACAAAAAGAGAGAAAAATGGGTATGAGTTTTCAGTTACATTCTAGAATACCTCCAGAATATATTTCCAAAACATCTGATCTAGAAAGTAAAAATGAATATTTTGAATTAAATGTTTCGAAATATATTTCCGAATCTGAAAATGCATCTCAAAATAATCAATCCGTAATATAAAAAAGAATCGGGAAATTCATATTCCAAAATGTATTTCCAAAGATGTAATTATCTTTGAGAAAAATTATTCTAGAATTTTTTTAATATTCCGATTTGGGTGTTTCGACATATAAAAAGAAATTTCAGAACAAATATTCCGAAAAATATTTTGAAATCTTGAAATGCATTACAGAATACTCATTTTAGATTTTTTTTTTTAATTTTGTGGAAAACATTTTGCAAATCTAGGAATACCTTTCGAAATATTCGATAAAAGAATATTAAAAATAAAGAGTTGTAGAAATTTTTATTATATTTTTAAGGAGGGATAGTTTGGAAAGTACAACTAGGGGTGCATAAAGAGGCACCCTGTAAGAAATTGTGCGAGTTTTGATCCATAATCTCATAGGCCCAGAGAGCCTATTAACCTCTGGAAAAGAAAAGCATAAAAGAAAAAACCCCCTCCTTTTGTCTTTGGTTGTGAAAACTTGGGTTATTTTCATGTCTCCAGAATCCAGATAACACAGCGTTTCACTCCATTCTCCACTCTGTCTAGGGTTTCCTACCATTTTCCTCAATTCGAAAGCTTCACTTCTTTTGTCATCCAATTTCTCATCTATCAAATCGCCGCGCGAATTTTTCAGTCCGGATTTCCTTCTCTGCGAGCTGGCAGTCCCAATTTCCTTCTCTGAAAGGGTGCGTTAAAAGTGGACCAAGAAAATAAAGTTGATATTTTTTTTTGTTGCTGCTGTTGTTCTTCTGGTGAATGAATTGTTCAATTGCTATTTGTTTTAGGATTGGTCGCATGTGAAGGAGGAATATGTATTCTTCACGAGGGAGTGGCGGTTACGGCCAATCCTACACGAGTCAATCCGCATATGCCCAGAACGTGAGTGGGTTCATTTTTTCTGTTTTGACCAAGTTCAACGCCTTTCTGATTGATTTTCAGTTTTTCTTTCGTCAAGATTTGCATTCCCTAAAGATAAACGCTTTTCTTTCCCTTCTATTTTTAATTTTCAACCATGGGATTTATACGCAATTTCTGGTGGTATTGGAATTTGTCATCTTTCAATATTTGAAACCCCTATCTTGAATAGTTTGATCTTTTAGCATTGGAATTTAATAGATTGGTGGAGTATGCGGTTGATTTGAATTTTGTGTTTGCAGCTGGGAGCTAATTACTCTGGGAGTTCCGTTGGGGGACATGATGTGGGTCAGCATTCCGTGGCTTCTAGGCATTCAACAATGTTAGGTGGTTCTCAGGAAGTTGATGTTAGTGGGTATAGGGCTCATACTTCCACTGCTGCACAGTATGGGGGACAGTATAGTTCTGTTTATGGCTCGGCTGCTTTAAGCAGTGCACAGCAGGTCAGTGTGTTATGTATTATTTGGTTGAAGGGTGTTATTGGTGAACAGGAAGTTTGCTAATAGTTTGGTGTGAAAGTTATTGTGATTAAGTACCTGGGTTCTTGGATTAGCCTCGAGACAATCGTTTATCTTGTTAATGAACTATTCCAGCAACGGGGAAACTTGGGACCTTGTTAATGAACCTGATGCCTATGTGTTAATATTTATTCAAGGGATTTAATGTAAAGTTCTGTGTCTGCATTGCTTCACTTCACACTGTATCTGTTTCTGCTGGAACTGCTTGTTCTTTAACCTGTCTTCTTGATCTTGATGCCCCATAATATCTTCTCTCTGTAATGAAATATGCTGGAAACTGACTTTTTTGAACTTTTATACAGGTCCCTTCATTGAGTACTAAGGGTTCTGCATCATCAGCTTTAGATGGTCGTGGAGGTTATGCTTTGGGTGTCTCTGATTCACCTAAGTTTGCTTCCGGAGATTATGTCTCCTCCTCAAGCCATGCATATGGTCACAAAACTGAACAATTGTATGGTGAAAAAGGTTTGGAGTATTCTGGAATAGATAGGAGGCAATATGGTGAACGACAGAGTGGTTACATTGGTAGGGACTTGACAAGTGATCCAGCTGGAAGATATGCTGCTGATCCTGTTGGGTTTAGTCATCAACGTCAGGTGGTTACTTGCTCTGAAAATATTGTGTTAGATTTCTTGGTTTGAGTATCTATTTGCAAATTAAAATGAAGAAAATTACCTCTCTTTTGTTGTTTGGTTTTTATTTTTTATTATAATGTAATCATGTTGCCTTTCTTATGCTCAGCAGTCAGAAATATATGACCGCATTGATCAGGCAGCTTTGCTTCGACAAGAGCAGTTGCTTAAAGCTCAGTCTCTGCAAGCTGCATCACTTGATGGGGGTACTAGGTATTTTATATTGATTCTGAATGAATGTGAAATAGATGTTAGTGTATTGCTTTCTTTTTTCAATCCTAACGAACTTCTTTAACTAATAGAGTACATCTATCCACTGTGGTTGTAAAATGTAAGACACTGAGTTGCCTTTTGAATTTCTGACGAAACTTGATAGAAGTTGATCAACAGTGCCTAACTATATTGAATGGTAATAATATTTCTCCCTACACTAAGTAGCAACACGTTTCTGGCAGACAAGCTGATTATCTTGCAGCTAGGGCTGCTGCTAGTCGTCACCCCACTCAAGATCTTGTGTCCTATGGAGGAAGAATGGATTCTGATCCCCGTGGTTCGTCCATGCTAAGTGCTACTTCTTATGGTGGACAACATGCACCATCAATATTAGGAGCAGCTCCAAGGAGAAATGTGGATGATCTCTTGTATTCTCAAAATGCTTCAAACCCTGGTTATGGAGTGAGCCTACCTCCTGGTAGGGACTATGCCAGTGGTAAAGGTCTTCATGGGAATGCCATGGAGATAGACTACCCAGGAAATGTGCTGCCACATGGTGGGCATACTGATCGCAAGGATGACCGAGCCAGCTATCTACGAGAATTTGAGCTAAGGGAAGAAGAGCGACGCCGGGAGCGCTTGCGTGAGAGAGAGAGGGACAGAGAAAAGGAGAAAGAACGTGAACGATTGCGAGAACGGGAACGAGAAAGGGAACGCGAAAGGGATCGCATTATGGAGCGGCGTGAGAAGGAGAGGGAGCGTGAGCGCAAACGTGCAGTTGAAACTAAGCATGAACGAACTCCAGCGAGATCCTCCAAGGATCCCCGTGTTACTTCAAAAGATCTCCGTGGGTCATCTTTGACAAAGGAAGGGAGATCTTCTCGACGGGACTCCCCACATCATGGTGCTTTACATAGGTGGATCTAAATAATGATTTTTCTATTTCTGTGTCCTGCTCTGGTTCTGAATATCTAGCTGCTTGTATATCTTGCAGCCTTTTGTAACTAACTAAATGTTCTGTTATGCTGAAGGCACCATTCACCTGTTAAAGAAAAACGGAGAGAATATGTCTGCAAGGTAAAAAGGAAATAAGAACTTAGTATTAGTTGCTCCATCATTATAAGAATGTTCCTCATCAAGGAGCTAGTTGTGCTGCTGTTTTTCCCCTGGAGATCTGGGATAGGGTTTGATTGATTAGACTTGGTATTTCCTATAATGTTTTACACTTTATCCTTTTGTTGGTTTTGTTTTATCTTGAACCACTTCTGTTCTCAACCTGTTCACATGATTGAATTCAATGATGATGGGTACATTTCTGTTGCCTTCGTTCCTGTTATCTTTAATGTCAATCCTCTTTGGGTTTGAATCCTCAGGGTACTTGTTTCTTTTGGGCCATAATTTATTCTATCCTGTTACTTTTTGTCCCATCTTTATGGTTTCTTCTCGGTTATTCCACCTGGAAGTTCGTGACTTCCCTTTGTTCCTTCTATTATTACTCACCCACTTATCCCTGTGCTATATTTCGGGAAGCTTTTGTAATAGCGGACCTGGAGATCAATCAGATAGAGGGGGAACAATAGGTTTTTAGAATATCTTATCGGTGCTGCATTTCAATTATGCTCCACTTCTTCTGCAATGAAAATGAAATGATTTATTGCAATTGATACCTGGTTCATGGTTTCATATTATTTATTGCAGCATGATTTGGAATCAGATTGAGTTTTCATTTTCTTAACTGCATTAACAGGTATACCCAGCCCGTTTGGTAGATGTTGAGAGGGATTACCTCTTGATAGATAAGCGATATCCCCGACTGTTTGTCTCTCCTGAATTCTCCAAGGTATATTGATAATCTTGCCATATTTGTTAAATAATTATATTTTGGGGGCAATAATTGTTTTACCTTTTGTTCCTCAAAAATCACTCTGAGAAGCACGAGTAAAAAGCTTTTTCAGTAGAGTCAGCTACCTGAACTTGCTATATATTTTTCTTCTTTGATGGCATGGCTTTGATATTGATTTGAAGTTATTTTGATTTTTTTTTCAGGCTATTGTGAATTGGCCAAAGGAAAACCTTAAATTGTCTATTCACACTCCTGTCAGGTGCCCGTATCTTCATCTTTGTCACACAGTTGCATGATTACAAAATATTATATTGTGCTTCTAAGGTGTATTATATCTGGAGAATTTTCATTTTCTTTATGTTTACCTTTTCTGTGTGGCCTGTGTATCTTGACTACTTACTGTCAAAACTAGTTAGTTGGCTGTTACCATTTTTATTTTTGAGAGGAAAACCTATTCGAGTGGGACTATTGTGGTTACCTTTGCATTGTATTTGGCTTTAGAAAATATTGAATGTATTCGACAATTTCAAAATAATCCCATCTTTTAAAACTATTTTCTCTTTTTTTGATTCATGTTTATGGCCATTTCTGCATTTCTGGCATATGGGTGTATTTGGTTACTTAATTCCTTTGAGAAATTAAAAGGAAACCAACAATGATTTTTGAGCAGTTTTGAGCATGACTATATTGAAGAAGACAGTGCAACTGAGCCTAGGGACTCCACCAGCAAGCTTTTGCTGGGACAATCTCCAAATTCAGAACAAGGAAATACAGTTTGGAATGCCAAAGTACGTTGTTCACAATTAAAGTTTGTAGACTATATTTTCTCCCTATTTATATCTTGTGTTGCACTAAGTTCTGTTGAATGGTAGTCATTATGGTTGTGTTATTGTATGTATATGTTATTGTATGTATAAGTACTTCATTTTGGAACACTTGTTTGATAACAGCGGTAGGTTGTGTATTGATATGAAGGCCATATGATTTTATGTTTAAACATGAATATGTTGTGATAGCACTTGTTGGGTGTTAAGAATCATACCCTAATACTTTGTGATACTAAAGCTCTTAATTTTTTGTTGGATTTGGAATACAGTATAAGGTGGTTGATTTTTATTACATTAAATTAGAGGAAGTCAATTGTACATCGCAAACCAAATTGGCATACAGAGAGATGCTAGATGATTGGATAAAATTCAATTTATTCATTTATTTTGTTAAAATTGCTGTAAAATGATTTTATAGACTTCATTTGATTTTCTCTTTTATGGGATTAATTTATATGTGCTGTTTTTCGAACACTCTTATACAAAACCTGCTGTTTTCCCCATCAGCCCTATTAATTAGTACTTATGAATTGAGGTTTTGAAACATCTGGATCTGTGGTAACTGTAATTGGGTAATGTGGTTTTGAATATGTCTTCAAATATCAAAGCAGGTTGTCTTTTGGACTTGTTATCCATGATAGCATCGAAATCTTCACTGGCGAAAATATAGAACATTACCACTGTTTTAAAGTTTAATAAATTATTCTGATGTAAAAGTAGTTCTGTTTTATATTGTTAGAACAGATAGTTGCATGAGGCTCCTGTTTTTAAAATTTCAGTTTGCTTGATATGCTTACAAAAAGTTTGGCTGAAAGGGTCTACCACCACCATAGTTGGGATTGGCTACATGCATCACAACTTTTATTAGTTAAAGACCAAATCTTCAAAAATATTATTAACCACGGGATCCCTCTAAACACTTTTCTACAATGTCTTTGTCTGTCCTTATTTTCAAAAGATGAAACACTATGGAGTCTACTTTCCTCACGGGTGCCTGTAGTGACCTTTGTACTGGTTTATTGGTGTCATGTATTTGGTTCACCATATGATGAATGGGTCAGTCTTTTTATGTACAAAGTGGTTTGTTAAATTATCTTTTGTTGTCACTATTTCAGATAATCTTGATGAATGGACTTAGTAGGTCTGCATTGGAAGAGTTATCCTCTGATAAAATTGTTGATGATCGCATTCCTCATATGTGCAATTTCCTTAGATTTGCGGTTCTTAAGAAGGACCATTCATTCATGGCAGTTGGCGGTCCTTGGAAAGCTGTGGATGGGGTTGATCCATCTATTGACAATAACTCCTTAATCAAAACTGCTCTAAGGTTCGTGCCTATGATATGATTATTAGTGTTCAGTGTGTGTTCTCTACTGCAAGACTGAACATTTTTCATGTTTTGCAGATATGCAAAGGAAGTACTTCAACTTGACTTGCAGAATTGTCAACGGTGGAATCCTTTTCTAGAGGTACACGTTTTTTCTTTATAACATTCTTCAGTTTTCAGTTTGTCTAATTGAAACTGAAACATGGTCAAAGCGTGTCACATTTTTTAAGTTTGTGTTTGTTATATTTTTGTCTTTCAAGAGGAACAAGATTTTTACATTCTTTTGATTTAATCTGCTTTTTTATGCCTAGTTGTATGACCGTTTCTTTATTGTAATATTTCCATTATAAGATTATGGTTATGCCTTTGTTATTTTTATAAAGCTTATTTTCCACTGTGAAACTTTAGTTATTGAAAGTTTTAAAATTCCCAGATACATTATGATAGAATTGGCAAAGATGGTTTCTTTAGCCACAAGGAGATCACTGTTCTTTATGTTCCCGATTTGTCGGACTGCCTCCCTTCGTTGGATGAATGGCGTGACAAATGGCTTGCCCACAAGAAAGCTGTGGCTGAAAGAGAACATCAACTTTCTTTGAAAAAAGAGGTCTGTGTTTATTGGTTGAGGTTAAAATTTCCGGATTTATTAGTTGGACAGAATTGTAGTGGTGAATGTTTTCCATATTGTCTCTTATATTATATTTTCTCGGTTATTTTTTCAGAAACTAAGAGATAACAAGGATGTACCTAAAGGTGAGTGGCTAGTTTCTTCACTTTTCTTTGCATGACATCATATCTTTTCATGTCACCGCGATTTTATATATATTAATTGGGTATGGTTGGTTTTCCTTTTTTAATTATACTAATTAGATAAAACAGAGAAAAGGAAGGATTCTGCTCCATCAGGACAGTCAGATGTAAAGAAGAAAGAGAAAGATGGTAATACTGTTAAGGAGGAAATTGAAAAAACTGGAGTGGATAACAATAAAATCGCCAAAAAGGAAGGTTCTGACATTGGTGACGAAGGCAAAAGTGCTGAGAAAAAGTCAGGGGAAACTGCTGCTGGTCAGACCACAAGTGGCGTGAAGTCTGTGAAAAAGAAGATTATAAAGAGGATTGTGAAACAGAAAGTTGGTACTAAGGCAAATTCAACTACCTCCAAACAAATAAACAAATCAGGTGAAAAGGATGTTACTGACCAAGTGACTACATCCAATGTTACTGATCAGGATGACAAATCCTCGGTGGATCCCACTGGGGTAAAAACCTTAGTTGCTGAGGATGTGTCTGTACAGAAAACTGATGGTGAGGAGGGAAAAGATAAGCAAATGAATAGTATTGAATCTAAAGCTCAAAACAATTTGGATCCATCTGTAAATGTAGTTGCTGGTGATCCTGCTGTTAAAACAACAAAGAAGAGGAAAATTATTAAGCGGGTACCTAAAAAGAAGGTGGTGGGTGAGGCTTCTAAATCTCTAGTTTCTGATCCTAAAAAGGAAGAGGGGAATCTAGGAGAAGATGGTACCCAGAGCTCTGGCAAGCAGATTGCAGATGCAACTACAGGAGGGACTGAGGTGAAGAAAATAGTGAAGGTAGTTCCTAAGAAAAAGATAAAAACACCTGCCTCTAAGAAGCAAGATCTAACTGCCGATTCCAATACAACAGAAACAGTATCAGACAAAAAGGAAGAGGGGAATGTGGTCCCTGTTCAAGCACAGAATGACACGCAGAGCACTGGCAAGCAGACTGCCAATGCTGATACCACAGTGGTGACAGAGGTGAAGAAAACTGGGAAGGTTGTCCCTAAAATTCAATCAAAGTCTGCTGCATCCGAAAAGCGAGACAATGCAGCTGATTCCAGTAAAACAGAAACGAAGTCTGATCATGATGACAACAAGGAAGAAAGAGGGACTGGTGAAAAAGGTGGCACAAAGACAGACAAGCAGAAAGCCTCTGATAAAGATGTTAATAATGTAAAGGGGAAAGTGAAAGAAGGGGACAAGTCACATGAGCGGAATGGAAAAGATGAATCTAAAAGCAAACCTAGTAAGGAAGTGAAGGAAAAGAGGAAGTCTGATGAACCTCCCAGACACGCTGGATTTATTCTTCAAACAAAAACGACTAAAGATTCTAAAGTATGGTATCTTCAACTTGAGTATGAAAAGTGTGCCCTTGGTACGTTGCTGTATTATGTACTTAGTCTAATTTTGTGAATTTTGGTACAGATGCGTTCTCTGTCATTGTCACTGGATTCATTGCTGGATTATACAGACAAAGATGTCGAAGAATCAACTCTTGAGGTATGTTTATATGGTTTTATTTGCTATCCATTATATTAGTATTTTCCTTCGCTGAATTATGTTTTAATTGAACTGTTTCTGATTCCAAGTTTATATTGCTTGTTTCCGGATTATTGGTTTTGCAGCTTTCATTGTTTGCTGAATCATTTTATGAAATGCTCCAGTTTCAAATGGGCAGTAGAATTTTAACATTTCTTCAGGTTATTTACTCCCTTTTTATTAGGTTTTTTTCTTTGACTTGATTCTTTGAAGGCAGCCTTGTCTACAATTTTGTTTACCATTTTTCTCCAGAAACTGCGTATGAATTTTGTTATCAAAAGAAATCAGAGGAAGAGGCAGCGGGAAGACGAGCATGAGAAGGATGACGTGAACAAGTCCTCCCCGGTTAAGCGTCAAAAGGGAGATGATTCTTCTGTGAAGATTGAGCGGACGAATATGGACACTAACCCAACCCATTTAGATGATGAGAAAGCTGTTTCTGAGAATGATAACTCTAATAATGATAAGGAGGATGTTGTGAAGATGGAAGAGGAATCAGATGAGGAAGAAGATCCTGAGGAGGATCCGGAAGAATATGAGGAAATGGAAGATGGTAGTCCCAAACATGATGCATCCGATGACAAAAATGTTGAGCAAGAAGCGATTGCAGATATTAAACCTGAAAATATCACTAATGATAAAGCAACTGATGAAACTTCTAAAGGAGAGATCAAGGTTAAAGACGAGGTGCAAGAATCCAAGGCCGATACTCAGTTGAAAGAAGAAAAGGATGACACAAAGAAAGAAACTCCTGCTGTTAAGGAGGTTGTTGTGGACAGAGAATTGTTGCAGGTATTTTGTTGTATACTGCAACACTGATATATTTATTCTATTTGATCGTTTATGAATAATCTGTCCAAATTTTGATTTTAGATTAAGTAATTATTCTTTATCATTTATGACAGGCTTTCCGGTTTTTTGATCGTAACCGGGTTGGGTACATCAGGGTAAGCACTGTGTTCTTTATTTTAGGTGGGTTTTCAGCCTTCTTCAATAATGATGAGAAATGTTGTTTCTTTACAGGTTGAAGATATGAGAATAATCATACATAATATGGGGATGTTCCTTTCACACAGGGATGTCAAGGTGAGAAAATTTCTGAAGGTTCTTAGTTTGTTCAGCATATTTGTCTTCTGCCTCGTGGTTTTTCAATAACCCTGCATTCTATTCTGTTATTCTATAAAAACAGGAACTTGTACAAAGTGCATTGTTGGAGAGCAACACTGGGAGGGACGACCGAATTCTTTATAATAAGCTGGTGCGGATGAGTGATATTTGATATACCCCTATGTGTCTACTATTGTCAATGAGAAACACTGGAATTGGCTGTTTTTGGATAAATTAAAGATTATTTTGTAATTACAGTTGGACTAGTTTTGTATTTTGTTTTGTGATTGTTGAAGTAGCTGTTAATGTAACATTTTTCTTTATTTTTTCATGGTATGCTACGTTCGTATTGATGGCTTGGTATTTGAAGCCGAAGTATTAGTGAATACCGACGAATGAGTAGTAAAGGGGATAAAATGTGGTGGATGGGTTTGGTAGAGAAACGTCCTGTGTACGTGCGCACCTATCAAATCCGTAGCACAATGCATTTGCATAACATCTCGTTACATGTTCTTCATTGGAAGATCTTTGGATGAAAGTAAGCAATAGAAATGGGGATGATGTTGCTAATAAGGTTGTCAAACCTTAGGGTAGGAAGGAGTTCGTTTAGGAAACGAAAACTCGATTGTAACTCTATTCGTTAGAATTAGTAGATAAAAAGTTATATTTATAATTAAGTACATTATTTAAAAATTAAAATAATGTAAATGATAAAAGTAATTCATAAATAATTCATAAAATTAGTTCATAACAATTAAAACAGTTTTATAAGTTTGGACAAGCACAAAATATTTATTAAATTGTTCAACATTTAAAAATATTTCATATAAAAAAGAAGGATAATCATCTTTCTTCTCCCTATTATATTTATTTTCATTAATGGAACAATTGAAGGAATTTTCAAATCATCCATAGTAACATCACTTTTACTAGCATTCTCTTCTATTTCAATTAAGATGTTTTCATATGCATTCAAAGAACTTGCTTCTTTCCTCCACAATCTATTTATTACAACATCGTTTATGTTATAGTCCTTTGTTTTCTTAATATCCTTTTTTTAATATTGGATTAGTCATTCCTGGTCTTTTGGTCTTTTGTTGTAAACACGTTGTGGATTTAAACAATTATAAAGTCAATTAACATCTTATACCAGTCTAAAAAATAATTATAAAATCAATTTTGTAAATAGAAATTTTATCCTTTCAAAAGTACTTCAATTATGCTCACATCCGGATGAACTACAATACAAATTCAATACTTTAATATTGAATTAGTCATTATAAAGATCACATCATTCATGGTCTTTTCTTGTAAACAATTTCTTTTCTTGGTATGAACCTAAACAATTACAAAGTCAATTAACACCTTATACTAGTCTAAAAAATAATTATAAAATTAATTTCACAAATAGAAATTCTTATCCTTTTAAAAGCACTCCATTACGCTCACATCTTAATGAATTACAACTCAAACTTAATACTTTAATAGTAAATATTTGTAATTTCGGATGTTCATCATCATATGATTTTCACCATTATGATGAAGTTTTGGTTTTAAGTGCACTTTGAGTTATCAAACTACCAACAAATCCATATTTATTCTTGAAACTCTCAATTTAAAAGTCAATCTTAGTGATGTCACCAATATCTTCCACCAACCTATCCAAACAATCAAACATTCCACGTTTCACATCTTAACCAACTTTAAACTCAGCATCATAGTGCAATATGAGATTCAAATAATAACATGCAACATGCAATGACCAATGCAACTAGTTGCACCATTTATGATCGATGATTTAACAAAGAGGAGTATAATATGCAAGATAAAAATAAATAAATTAATCTCCAAAAGTAAAGCCTATAATCTCCAAATAAATTACAAAATTCAATATAAGTGTAAAGGAGTTAGTTATGATTACCTCTTACTTACTCCATTAGAAAGATTTTGAATCTTATCTTTAACAATATCCATTTCTTTATAGATAAATGCCATGGATGGTTTCTCATCTGAATCCACCATACGCAACACCTTAATCAGGGGAAGAACAACTAATTCAAAATATTTTTCCAATATTTCTTATCCAATATAAATGTTCCACAAACCCTCAATCTCTAGTTTTTACTAATTGACTAGATTGCCACTCCTTTGATGTGAACATCCTAATCAATGACCCTTTATTTTAATTCAAGCATTCCAAATTCAAAAAAGAAGTCACAAAATGAGTAGTTGCGGGTCTTATCAAATCTGTCCCTCTAATAAATTTGTTCAACACAAAAATAAGACTTGTTCTTGAATAAATGTTGTGACTATGAATATTGATTTTAATCAAATTTTGTTGCAACACAGAACCACACCTAACATTGATTTTTTTACATCTTCCGAAACTACAATACATGCTCCAACATCTTTTGAAGTTCTTGCTAAATAATGCTTGAGTTGATCAATTTCACCCGTCAATACTTTTTCACAATATTTACATTTCAGATTTATTGCTTTCCCACCAATAGAAACACAATGCCTCCATGTAGGATCTATCCTTACACTAACTGTACTTCCTCATTCCACTTAAGGCAATTTTTTCTTTAAATTAAAAATAAAAAGAGGCAATGTGAGGAGAAAACTAAAAGGAGCATACATCGATGAGTATAAGAATAAAGAAGAAGAAAAAGGATGCATGGAAGGGTGGAGAAGACGTGGTGAGGACGGCGACGACAATGACGACAAGTGTGGCGACGAGTGCCGATGATGAGGGCAACGAAAATTCGTGCAAACTATAACAAGAAAAGCTATAATGTGAAACTGTAGCTTGAAAGTTAACCTATCAAGGAAGGGAGGGGGGGGGGGGGAA
>Ga0209589_1007201_pt1 | contig 18007 bp, 13 predicted proteins | sample CowpeawhiteBW_FD_187525 | JGI IMG/M metagenome (GOLD analysis project Ga0209589, IMG submission 187525) | Root nodule microbial communities of legume samples collected from California USA - Cow pea white BW (SPAdes) (version 2) | ecosystem: Host-associated > Plants > Roots > Nodule | place: USA...
TTTCATTCCTTGCCATAAGATTGATGATGCAACTTATATTGCAAATCTTTTCTTCAAGGAAGTGGTAAGACTACATGGCCTACCTAGGTCCATTGTGAGTGATAGGGACTCCAAGTTCCTAAGCCATGTTTGGAGAACTTTGTGGGGTAAACTTAACACCAAGCTTCTTTTCTCCACCACTTTTCATCCCCAAAGTGATGGCCAAAGTGAGGTGGTTAATAGAATCCTAGGGCAAATGTTGAGATGTATGATAGTGCAAAACATTAGAGAGTGGGAGGAATTTCTTCCCCACATAGAATTTGCCTATAATAGGGTTGTGCATTCTACTACTTCTCATTCCCCTTTTGAGGTTGTGTATGAGTTCAATCCCCTAACTCCTTTACACCTCATTCCCCTACCCACTCATGAGGCATGGACTTGCCAAGATGGTGAGGCCAAAGCCAAGTACATCTAAGACTTGCATTCACAAGTCAAGGAAACCTTTGAGAGGAGAGTTACGAAACAACAAGAGGATGGTAATAAGGGAAGAAAGGAAGTCATCTTCCAAGAGGGAGATTGGGTTTGGCTACACTTGAGAAAGGAGAGATTCCCTACTCAAAGGAAGTCTAAACTCCTCCCTAGAGGGGATGACCCATTTCAAGTAATTAGGAGAATTAACAATAATGCTTATGAGTTAGACTTACCCTCAAGCTCCAACATAAGTAAATCATTCAATGTTTGTGACTTTTCTCCTTTTGATGTAGGGTTTAAGAATTTGTTGTCGAATTCTCTCCAAGAAGGGGAGGATGATGAAGGCGTGACCACCACCACCTCTTTAGAAGCTCCCTCAAGAAGGATCACTAGAAGCATGTCTAGAGGGGAGTCTTCTATTCCATCACCTTTATCTTTGTTTTGCATCACTTTAGTTTGAATTCCCTAAGTTGGTTTCTAGTTGACTTATTTTGGTTGACTTGTTGACTTTGACCCAAAGTTGACCTTTGACCAAGATTAAATTAACTTAACCCAACATGCTAATCCTTGTTTGTCTTGTTTTTGTAGGTAATTAAGAAGAAGTAGAGCATGGCTAGGTTGCACATGGTGATTGGAGGACATGGATGATGTGGAAGAGAGAGGAAACCAAATGGCATAAAGCAAAAGCAAAAGTAGACATGTACCTTGTTTCCTTTTGGCTTCTGGTTTATTCCTTAGAAGGCTACTTGGTCTCCTTCCTCTTTTGGCCTAGAATCCTCATGGGAATGCATTCATCAATCATTTTCCTTCACTTGGCCGAGACTTCACTCTAGCATTAGGTTTTAGGGTTTGCTTGTTAGTCCCTTTCATGTTTTTGTATTTGCTAAAGAACCCCTATGAACTCCTATTTAAAGGGTGCTCCTTGTCTTGTAAAAGGGTTGATCATTTTGTTATAAACTTGTACTTTCAACCATCTAATTCCGTGAGCTCTCCTTCCTAGAAGTGAACTCACCTTTGCCTTATCTTGCTTGCAAGTGGCGGCACCATCACTCATCTCTAGGGTTTGGTTGGCTTAGATCCGCCCTATGAGTGGCGCGCTTCTTCCATTTATCATCTCCTTTGCTTTCCATTTTCATTATTTCTTCTTTCATTTTGCTCTTTAAGTGTTGTTAATGTCGTGTAAGTTTTAAGTTTGAATCCAACTCTCTTCTTCCTTTCATGAGCTTGAGAAATAAACCTTCACATCTAGATAGCTTGCTCTCTTAATGTCTAGTGGAAATTTTGAAAAGGCTTTCTTAAACAACTTCACCATATTCATAACTCTAAAAGAAAATAAGATAATCCTTCATCAGTATAGGCATCCCATTCTTAGGTTAGATGACTTAATTGATGAGTTACATGGTGCAACCATATTTTCCAAAATAGACTTGAAGAGTGGGTACAATCAAATTAGAATTAAAGAATGTGATGAATGGAAAACCTCTTTCAAGACTAAGTTTGGATTATATGAGTGGTTAGTCATGCCTTTTGGCTTGACCAATGCACCTAGTACATTCATGAGACTCATGCATCATGTTCTTATAGAGTTCTTAGGAAAGTTTGTTGTGGTGTACTTTGATGACATTCTCATTTATAGTTTGTCTTAAGATGACCACTTCCATCATTTAAGGAGTGTGTTAGAGACCTTAAGGAAGGCATCCTTGTATGCCAACATGGAAAAATGTGTGTTTGGGATGGATCATGTGATCTTTCAAGGCTTCAAGATAAATCAACATGGGGTCCATGTGGACCAAGAAAAGGTGGTGGCCATCAAAGATTGGCCTCACCCAAAGAATGTGAGTGAGCTTAGGTCTTTCCATGGATTTTCTAGTCTTTATAGGACATTTGTACCAAATTTTAGCACCATAGCTGCCCTTTTAAATGAATTGGTCAAGAAAGGTGTGGTCTATAAGTGGGGTAAAGATAAAGAAAAGAATTTTGAAACTTTAAAACAAAAATTGATCAATGCACCACTCTTAGCCCTTCCTAACTTCTCCAAAACTTTTGAGATTGAGTGTGGGTATTGGGGTCGTGCTTCTCGAAGAGGGACACCCCATAGCCTATTTTAGTGAGAAACTCAAAGGGAGTCACATCAACTACTCTACCAATGACAAAGAGTTTTATGCTCTTGTGAGAAATTTGCAAACTTGGCAACATTATCTTCTTTCAAAGGAATTTGTGATACATAGTGACCATGAGTCACTCAAATTTTTGAAAAGCCAAGGCAAGTTGAACAAGAGACATGCTAGGTGGGTAGAGTTCTTAGAGAAATTCCCATATGTGATCAAAAATAAGCAAGGGAAGGCTAATATTGTGGTGAATGCGCTTTCAAGAAGGCATTCACTCCTTTCCATTCTTGAAACAAAATTTCTAAGTTTTGATCATATTAAGGAGTTGTATCCAAAGGATGTTGATTTCTCCCCATTCTTAATGAATGCCACCAAGGGGCTTACAAATACTTTTACCTTCTCAATCAATATCTTTTCAAGGGTAAGAGACTTTGCATTCCCCAAGGTTCTTTAAGAGCATCACTCATTAAAGAGGCACATGAGGGAGGTTTAATGGGGCATTTTGGGCCAAACAAGACTTTGGAAATCTTAAAGGAGTATTTCTATTAGCCCCACATGAGGAAGCATGTAGATAAGCATTGCAAGAGTTGCATAGCATGCATGAAAGCCAAGTTTAGAGTCCAACCCCATGGTCTTTATACCCCCTTGCCCATCCCTTCCAAGCCTTGGGTTGAAATTTTAATGGATTTTGTCTTAGGCCTCCCAAGGACAAAAAAAGGTAGGGATTCCATTTTTGTGGTTGTGGATAGGTTTTCTAAAATGGCCCATTTCATTCCATGCCCTAAGATTGATGATGCAACTTATATTACAAATCTCTTCTTCAAGGAGGTTATGAGAATACATGGCCTACCTAGGTCCATTGTGAGTGATAGGGACACCAAGTTCCTAAGCCATTTTTGGAGAACTTTGTGGGGGTAAACTTGGCACCAAACTTCTTTTCTCCACCACTTGCCACCCCCAAAGTGATGGCCAAACCGAGGTAGTTAATAGAACCCTAGGGCAAATGTTGAGGTGCATGATAGTGCAAAATATTAGGGAGTGGGAGGAACTTATTCCCCACATAGAGTTTGTCTACAATAGGGTTGTACATTCCAGTACTTCTCATTTGCCTTTTGAGGTTGTGTATGGGTTCAATCCCCTAACTCCTTTACACCTCCTTCCCTTACCCATTCATGAGGCATGGACTTACCAAGATAGTGAGGTCAATGCCAAGTACATCCAAGATTTGCATTCGCAAGTCAAGAAAACCATTGAGAGGAGAGTTAAGAAACAACAAAAGGATGATAACAAGGGAAGAAAGGAAGTAATCTTCCAATAGGAAGATTAGGTATGGCTTCACTTGAGAAAGGAAAGGTTCCCTACTCAAAGGAAGTCTAAACTTCTCCCTAGGGGTGATGGCCCCTTTCAAGTCATTAGGAGGATTAAAAAGAATAATTATGAGTTAGACTTACCACCAAGCTATAACATAAGTAACTCATTTAATGTTTGTGATCTTTCTCCTTTTGATGTAGGGTTTAAGAATTCGTAGTCGAATTCTCTACAAGAAAGGAAGGATGATGAAGGCGTGACCAAGCATGATACTTCCATAGAAGCACCCTCAAGAAGGATCATTAGAAGCATGTCTAGAGGGGAGTCTTCTATTCCATCACCTTTATCTTTGTTTTCCATTACTTTAGTTTGAATTCCCTAAGTTGGTTTTTAGTTGACTTATTTTGGTTGACTTGTTGACTTTGACCAAAGTTGACCTTTGACCAAGATTAGCTTAACTTAAACCAACATGTTAATCTTTGTTTGTCTTGTTTTTGTAGGTAATTAAAGAAAGTAGAGCATGCTAGGTGGTGCATGGTGATTGGACCATGTGGATAATGTGGAGGAGAGAGAGAAAAACAAAAAGCATAAAGTAAAAGCAAAAGTAGACATGTACCTTCTCTCCTTCTGCCATTTTGTGTGATTCCTTTGAAAGCTACTTGGTCTCCTTCCCTTTTTGGTCTAGAATCCTCATAGAAGTGCATCCACCAATCAAGGCCTCTCATTTATGCCATGTGGCATTCCTAGCCTAGGAATTAGGGTTTGCTAGTTGATCCTTTTCATGTTTGTGTTTTTGCTAAAGGACCCCTATGGACTTCTAATTAAAGAGGGCTCCTTGTCTTGTAAAAGGGTTTACCATTTTGATGTTATAAACCTTGTAAAAGGGTTTATCACATTTGCCTTATCTTGCTTGCAAGTGGCGGCACCAATCACTCATCTCTAGGGTTTGGTTGGCTTAGATCCCCCTATGAGTGGCGTGCTTCCTCCATTGCACCACCTTCTATGCTTTCCATTTTATTTGTTTCTTCTTTCATTTTTGTTATCTAAGTTTTGTTAAAACCGTGTGCTACTTGAACTTGAATCCAACTCTCTTCTCCCTTTTATGAGCTTGATAAAATCATATCACTACTTTCCCTATCTGAAATTCCTAAGATATAAGGAATAGAGGTGTTAGAAAAGCAAAGAGTGGTAGTGAGAATATAAGAATACATTGTTAGTTGCATGAAAAGGTTATACGGGTGGATAAAATACATTAGGCTGAAAAGATAAAAATCAAGGTGTGAAAGGAAAACACAAATGGGAAATTGGAAATGTAAAAAATAGATTGGGCCTAATAAAATCAAACAATACAACTTTTTTCTATTATTTTTCATTTTTCTTTTTTCTTCTTTTGAAAAGAAAATTTAAATTTCCAAAGAAAATTTGTTTCATTCTTTTTATTAAAATCTATTTTTGTATTTTACTCTAAATGATTTTTATTCGCCCGAATGAAATTGGGTGTTGACATCTACAAATTAAAATATTAAGTAATCTTTTATGACCAAAATAGTTAAGACATTTTATGCCATATTATATAATTGAGGTTAATGTATATGTACGGTGGTTCAACATCAAAAAGTGTCTTTTCATGTATATCACCATAATGTGCATAGAAAGTGAACACATTAAAAGAAGACCTATTATGAATATAACCATGTTGTCCATATATAGGTAACATATTTATAGAAAGCCAACACTTACAAAATTTCTTTATGGAGTCCTATTATGTATAGTTTTATTTTAATATGTTTCTCTTGCTAATAAACATAGATAAGCACAAAAAGGTGTTGGTATGGATGTTTATAGGATAGAAAGAGGTGCATAATCGTAATCAACCAACCAACATTGTTAAGTCCCTGTTTTAGCATCTTTTTACGAGTTAAAAAAGACTCCTTTTTTAGTCATTTTTAGTCAGTGCGTAATTCCTTGGGATCTTTAGGTGAGATTCTCATGGTCGTGCTTCAGTGGTCGGGACGTAATTCCATGGCCTCTGTTAGTGGGTGCCCATGGTGGTGCCCCATCTGTATAACTCGGTAAGGATTCAAGGTAAGGTTGCATCCTAACACTCTAAGGAGTTAGTTAGTCTCACCTAGAGCGGACTGACTCCTATAGTGAGAGTAGCATGAGGTCTGAAATTCATTAAGGGCTAACCTTGTGGTGAGGGAAAATTGATTCATTGTAACACTTGTAACACATAGCTCGGGGGTGAGCAGCTCGGGGGTGAGCAGAGGTATCCATCACAAGTGCAAGCATCCATTGAATTCAACCAGGTTATATGTATCCGGATGAGTCAAGTCGAGTTGTAGTATATTGTTTGAGAAGTCATAACATGCTTGGTTGAGATGTGTGTATTGGATTGTGAAAATGTATCTTCTTGTATAGATGAAATCCTATGGCTCTAGCTTACCCTTTTCTTGTTTGAATGCCTTGTATGTTATCCTTCTACCCTTGCGATGATCATCAATTTTATTGATGGGAGTAGAGGCGAGAGGTACTCGTGGTCAACAGAGGGGAAAGGACTCTACTGCATAGTCTACCTGGGTTGGACCTGATGTTTTATTTGTTGGGCTTTTCTTAGGGCTACGGCCCATGTATCCGTTTGACTTATGATCTCTTTATGTTCCTTTTAACTTTATAACTGGTTTTTCTGTGGCACCGTGGTGTGCCTTATGTTGTAAGGAGTTGGGTTTAAACTCCAGGACTGCGCTATTATGCTATCTCGTGTGACGTTTCAGTTAATTTTGTTTGCTAAATTAAATGGGACGTTATATTTATTGTGCAACCTTTAAAACCCAAGAAAAATTAATGGTTTGATTAAGATTGTTGATTTTATTTAAATTAATTATTTAATTGAATTATGAAATATAGAATAACAATTTAAGTGATTGTTTTATTTATTTTAATGATTTATTTACTTATGCAATATGAAATAAAACTGTTTATAAATTTTGTCGTGCGCTTTTTATAAATGAGTAAGCATCTACCTTGGTGGTTAATGTTTTTATATGGCATGAGTTTGTGTGGGGTTCGATCCTTGGCAGGATTAAAAAGTATATTTTTATTTCCTTTGCATCTTTTGATTTTCTCTCTCATCCTTTTCATTAAATTTGGTCACATGCATGGCTATTAAAAGCCATTCTCTCTCCATTCACGCTTGATATAGGTGAGGATAAGAAACCGAGATACCTTGAAGGGTTGGGAGTGGAAAGCAAGGGAGAAAACCAAAGAAAGAAGAACGGGTAACCGAGGTAGGGGAAGCTGAGTTTGATTTCTGTCGTTGTTTGAAGCTGACTTTGTTCTTTGTTTGTGTTTTAAGCTTGCCATATATGCCTTAATGCCATATATGTCTTTGCTTGTTGATGGTATTGTTTGTTTTTCTGAATTTTGAACATAACATGAATGGTAGAATATGCATTGTATTATACCTAGGTGGTTAGGACCAATATGGTTAACTACCCGGCCCCAACCGCCAACTTATAATCCTAGACTAAAAGGAATATAGGCTAACTATATAAAAAGATCATGTATGCATAGCGGCCAAGGAAACATGCGAGCAAGTATCGCCTATTCTTAACTTAGGAAATAATGGTTAAACTCTTAGAATCAAATAACAAGTCTGGTACTAGATCTTAATCAGGCCCACATAAGCCCAAAAGAGGCCCAGTAAGACCAATAAAGGCCCATCTCATGAATAAGGTAAACAATGATTAATGCTCTATAAATACAAGTGGACCCCAACAATTAAAGGTACGCAATTCATTAATTTCCTAATATGTGATTTGACTTTTGAGAGCTCTTGTTGACTTGATCGTTGGAGTCTTTTCCACATGTAAACCCAAAAACAGTCAATATGCTCACACTACGAGGAGACACATCCAAACCAAAGAATAGAGAAGTAGTCATCTTAAGGAGTCAAGGATTGGGTAAGATTTGATTTGTGCTCCCTAATATCCTGTTATTGTTTTCATAGGAACATGCATGTTTCCCTTGCCCTGCGTTTTTCGTTACTGGTGTAGGAGTGTAGTTTTGTAATGTTGGCCGAGAACTTAGCAATGGGTGGGTTTCTAGTTTCGTTTCTTATCTGGTGCAATGTTAGTGGTGGGAGGGTTTCAAGTTTGCATGGGGTGGTTCTCCTTTCAATCTTTCATGAAGCTTTGTTATTTGGGTGATTATTAGACGTGCATGAGTTCTGGGATGTTTTTGGATTAATTCACTTGGTAGCTTGGCACATTGTTTTCTCATGTTCGTTTTCCCTATCTTAGCGCCTAAGCCGTTAGTTGAGAAGATGGACAAGCAAACCAAAGCGCTCCTTGTGGCTCACGGTCCCTGATAACTTGGGTGAAGTTTCTTTGTTTTTTTAATGTCATTCATCTTACTATTATTAGGTACCGCAGCGTTGGTTTTCCTTTATGTTTCATCCACAAACCATAGTGAGTAGGTTGTGTAAGGTTAATGCTAAGTGTTTGTTTCTCTTTTTAGCACACATAAACATGTTTTACTCCTTTGAACTTTTGGGTAGCTTTTATTGTGATTTCTTTCTTCTTTTCACGTGTTGCAGTAGGTTCACCTAGGTAGTTTTGTTTCTTTATTTTCTCTCACCACATGTGTAATTGGTTTGATTGGTCATCATAGGTTTCAATGATTGGGGAGAGACACATGGATGAGCATATTTCTGAGTGTGGACAGTATGGGTTTCTCTTTTTATTCACTTTACGTTGTTAGGTGAGTGAAAATTGGTTCGTGAAAACCATGGGCCAAGTTCTTGTTTTTCTTGGCTTAATATAGTACGTGTGTGGGTGTTTCATTGGTGGAATTAGTTTGCATAGGTTTCCGCACCATTCAGTGCATGTTTTAGTGATGCATGGGGTTTGCATATTAACTTGTTTCCTCTTTCATTAGTGATGCAGATATAGGGTACTCTAGTTTCCACTTTTTTTCGCTTCACGCGATGTAGTTTACTTTTATGGGTTACTTTTATTGCTTAGTGCTAGTTAGTTTTATTGAAATCAATAGCTTGCAGATACAAGGATTATGGGATGTATTATAGTGGGGCACATGGGTATTGTACTTTGAGGGATTTACTTCTGTCTTTTCTATGTATGATATATGTATGATATCATGTTTTCTTTTGGTTGACCTAGCATCTAAGGTATTAAAAACTTGTACACTTGATGACACAAATCACTTTGGAACCTGGTGGAGTATTTCTTTCTTTATTATTGAGTGGCATATTATAGTAGAGTCGCACGTGGTGAGGAGAATAGAAGAAAAATTAAATGAGTGATTCACCCATAGTTTAGTTATTAGACTTTTTAATGGAAATGCTTTCTTGTTTTCATTGGCTTGTTATAGTAAATGCCTTGTTGCATGATAATATTAAATAATGCTATGATATTATTTGGTTATCTAGACTTATTAGTGTGACTTCGGTTAATTTGAATACCATACATGTTTTCATGAGTTGCATGGTTATGGAGTTTAAGTGGTGGTTTGAGGATATTTACTAGTGTATGTTGTTATGCCTGTGTTTGAATGAATGTCACTCGAGTTCGTTGCTTGAATGTATTGTTTGGTAAGTGATGGCTTTTTGGATGGAACTTTGATTGCTATGCATGATGTGGTGGTGTGTATTTTGCTGGCAATCTGTTAGTTCCATGTGGTACAAGATTGAAAGTGTTTGTGAACATGAGGTTTTCCACTTCACCTAGAGACCCAAGGATGACTCTTTCGCCTATAGGAAATATTGGAAAGGGGTTCTCTTCGCCTGTGTGAAACAGTGGAAGAGGATTGGTTTGAGTATTGAACTCTCTCGCCAATGTGAAGCAGTATGGAGAGAAAAGATGTTTTGCTTTACTTCCAGCTCGTTGCTGAGTGTACTGCTAGGTGTGCGATGCCTTGACATTTTTACTCATAAGTCCTTGAGGAATAAGGGAGATTTGTCTTTGCTACAATGGAGAGACTACTCAAACTTTTTATTTTAGGAAACTAGATGTGTGGTGGGGTAAAAGGTGGTGAAAAACCAAAGCTTGATTGTGATTACCATGTTTAAGTGTTTTACTTGGATGTGATGTTGAGTATTATTTGCCATGTTTTGTTTTGCTAAAATTCTATTATATATCATTGGTTATGGTTGGATTACCCCTATTTGTTTGTTTGTTTGTGTATTTTTTGTATGTGCGATGATTGTATAATGTGTGTGTTATACGGGAGCAGATGATATTGTAGATGCTTTTCGCATGAAGTAGAATGAAGAGAGGTTGGGGATGAACTAGGGATTTTTTTCCCTTATTAAGTTGTTTTACCATAATATGATGAATCCACCCCAAGGCTTATGGCTTGGGCCAATGGCCTGGGCCATTTAGTATCTTGCTTCTTAAATAAATACATGTTTTTATTATATTTTGCTTACAACCAAATTGGGCCTTTTATTATGCAGCCCATTTCTTCAACTTGTCCCATGAGTGGCCCATCAAATGGTGTCGTAGGGAGTTGCCACCAGCCTCTTTCACGTGAGTGCTTTGGGCCACATCCAGCAGCCAATCTTCTTGACGCGTGCATCTTAAGCGTCCCATTTTAATTAGAATTGGGCCTGAAATGTGTATCTTGAAGCCCAATCTAATTCATCATCCAGCAAAACCACTTAGACCTTGAAGTCAGCGAATCATTCCACTTTCGTTCAACGTTTCATCACCCGTACCAACCCACTACTAGGTTTTTTCTTGCGTGCTAGTTTAGGGTTCCCATCCTCTTCACGGCGCCTCGTCCACTAGCATCCAATGCTTCTTCCTCACCTTCTAACCGTTAGGGTTCAGCTTGCATCCCTAAACTTAGCCAGCATTTCACCTTTGCCGTTAAGAACCTTTGTTAGATGACTTTCTCTTCTTCTTTGTTTCTCAGCTGCCTTCGTCCATATTAAAGGCATATATGCTTGCTGGAAGCACTTTATTTCTACTGCTTTTGAAATCATACATGTGTTGCTTTGAATCATATATGTGCAATTTGTCGTTGGCACCATATCTGTGCAAATCTGATTAAAATGTTGATTTGTAATATTGTAGTACCTTCTATTTGGCCTTTTGTTTGATGCTGAACATAGTTTCATTATTGTATGGTTTCTGGCTAAATCACATTCTATTGCATTCGTGATTCATTTTGTTTTAACGAGAGTCAACCTTTCCTTGCTTGAGTGTCTTTCAAATTTTTTAAGTTGAATCTTTTGATTTTCCACATGTGCATATGTTAATTGACATTGGAAGCATTAAAATTGTTGTGAACTGTGACCTAAACTCACGAGTGTGCTTGATCTTTGAAAGTTGAAAAGAAAATCAATGAAAAGAAAAGGAAAAAATATGCAATGCAAAGATATTGATAACAAGCCTATCTGGAAAAAGCAAATTGCAATAGCAGTTCATCACTTCATCTTTACTTGTATTCCAATTTCATTTTGAGATGCATATGCATTGTTTTGGATTCAACTTGTTTTGTGTCTTCTTGATTTTTGTTTTGTTAATCATATTCTAGACCTATTCCTTAAGTTCTTTTTGTGTGCCATCTTCCTTGATTTGCCTTATTTTTCTTGCTTGTCATTGTTGATTACTCTTTGAGTTTGTCCACATACCCCATCACTTGATATAGTACAGTTCTCAATTGAGCTTTTATTGATTTTTTGACTTGCTATTCTTAAGTGGAAGCACTTGATTTCCTTGGCTTTCTTTACTCTGGAGACTCACTGTTGTTTGGCAGCCTTTGTAGGTGAAGCTTCAACTTAAAGGCGAAGTTGTTATCAGTGACTCTGCTATAGGAGTAAACTGCCGAGAGAAAGCAGGAGTGAGTGGGACTTAAGAGCACCACAGTGATGTTAGAAAGAGTGCAACCACGAGAGGATTCCTAGGAGTGAGTTGGGCTAGATTTTAAACAATTTACCAAGAGGGAAACCGAGAGCCTCGTTCACTTCCAACTGCACTTTATATTTTTTTTAGTTTTCTATTCTTCATACCACAAAATTTTGATGTATTTTTCTTTCAATTTTTAATTCATTTGGCTTAGGGGGGAAAATGCTTTAGAGCAATCCCATCCTTAGCATGGTTTGCAATAGTTGTAATCGTGTAGGGTAAGGTTCAAAAGGTCCACTTGCTTCTTCACTTAGGCATTTTTGTCTAGTTATATTTTCATGTTTTTTAAGTTTTCTGTCTTTCTGTTTTCAATGTCCAGGTTCTGGTTGTGATATGCATGTTTGATTCTTGTTTTAAGTCTTTGTGGTATTTAAGATGTGTTTTTAACTTGTAGATGACCTTTCTTTGCTCTTAGGAAAAACTTTCTTACACTTCTTTAAAACTGTTTTCTCTTGCTTTAATTGTTCTGAGATTTTTTACTAGACGTTTTATGAAAGCTAACTAAAGATTTCTAGCTAGGAAAGGCTTGGTTCCTAAGCTTGTCCAAAGTGACTCACCTCCCTTTCCTGGGAATATCTTTAGAAATTTTTCATTCTATTTCTTTTTAAAAATTTCATTTAACTTCTTTTAGATAATTGTTTTTCATACTTCGTTCTTTTACAATGAGTTGTTCTTTGTATGTTGGTTCTTCTAGGTTGCATAGGAATAATAGTAATGAGTTGCATTATACCATTCATACTGACATTCCATTCTTTGGGGAGGATATAGGACCAATATAATTCAGAGATTGGATGTGGGATATAGAGAAGTTGGTGCAACCAATGTTTCGTAAATATAGTCAATCTGACATTCTTAGGCATATTATTTCTAGGTTTGTAGGACCACTAGTGCAGATTTGACATTTTACTTCGCATTATAGGCCTCAGTTGCAGCTGAACCGAAGCCTATAAGGAGGCGGTGGCATTTTTGCAATTCCGTCCAACTATATTGCCTCGGGTCTCTATAAACCGGTGCACCAAATGGACTTTTGGCCCCGATTACAACTGAACCGAAGCATATAAGGCAGCATCAGCTTTCAAATTTTCAAAAATGGGTTTTGGCCTCGGGTCTTTAAGGACCGAGGCAATAAATGAGCTTTTGGCCTCGGTTATTAACTGAATCGAGGCCATAAAGGCAGCATCAGCTTTCAAATTTTCAAAAATGCCACCAGCATCAGGCTTTTGGCCTTGGGTCTTTAAGGACCGAGGCAATAAATGGGCTTTTGGCCTCGGTTATTAACTGAACCGAGGCCATTAAGTATGTTAAAATTCCCAATTTGTGAGCCCTAATTACTATTTATCGTCTCCTCAACTCACTTTTCTCCGCGCGAATTTCTCGCTCTTTCTCTCGAGGGCGACGACCTTTCCTTCTGCGAACTCCTCTGCGGCCATTGCTTCGGTTCGTGACCTCCCTCTTCTTCGTTCATGGCAGCAGCTTCAGCGAGGGTGGTGACCGGCGACGTCTGCTTTGCAATATGGTGGTTCGTCTGGGCGACCTGGTTTCGCAACGCAGACAACCTTTGGTTTGGGTTTTGCAAGTCTCGCTTCGTGTTACAGTTTCTAATTCTGGTTTCATCTTCAGGTAAAGGATTCGTAGCGGTGGTTGCGTCTTCTCGTGACGGTGGAGGCGACAGTCACTCAGGCGCGATGTGTAGTGTTCTTCACACAAGGATTTCGCACCTACATTTCACTGGTTTTGTTTTTCTGCAGGTGGTGCACACTATTCCTGGTGATTTTGGTTATGTGTTTACGGTGGTCGCCAATATGGTTGTCGCTAATTTCGACGATGGTGTCACAATGATGGAAGGAACAGGTGGGACTATGTTGCTCTATGGCTTCGGCTCTAGAGACTCGAGGCAGAAAAATGAATCTATGGCTTCGGTTCTAAAGACCCGAGGCCAAAAGTCTCCCCTTTTGACCTCGCCTCAATATGCCTCAGTTCTGGAACCAAGGTAAAATACAAAAAACAACCGGAGCCAAACACCCTTCCTGCACTAGTGGACGTGCATATAAGTGGTGGCAAAAGAGACAATTTAGAGTACAAAAGGGAAGAGAATCATGCATTAATACATTTTATGAATTGAAAGCATGCATGTGGAAACAACTTATTCCCTCTTCATTTAGGATAAATTGAGAGCGACATTCTAAGATACAAAACTTCATTGACATATGTGATGCATTCATCCAATTTTTCTCGTCAAGAAAAAGATTTCAAGAACAACCTTGACTAGCTCTTGAGTAAGCAAAGAGAGGGAGAGAGAGAGAGAGAGAGCACAACATAAGAGAGAAAAAAGAAAAGCTTGAGAAGCTTCGTGCTAAGCAAAGGAAAAGAGAGCAAGAGAAAAAGGAGAAAAATGAGAAGAAAAGAATATAAAGAAGAAAAGGCAAAAGAGGAGAGGTTAAGAAAAGCCAAAGAAGAGAATGAGAGAAAAGAATATGAAGAAAGAGAGAAAATAAGACAAGAGAAAGAGTTTGAACGAAAATCTCAAGTGGTAGAGTTTAAGAGAAATGCACTAGTACAAAGGGAAATCGTGGTTAAGGAAGTAGTTTTCCATCCTTCTACACTTCCTTCCATGAATACCCAATTTCCAAAGGGAGTAATCCCATCTGTAAACTCTTCCTCCTTTTCCATAAATTCATTTGTCTTGTTTTCTTCTCAACCGTTTTATTCTCTATAAACCCCAATTTTTTTCATCTTGTAAAGGTTTGGGCCTGGCCTTTTCGTAGGCCCAAGACCAACCCACCAAGGAACCCCAATATCTCTTTCAGCTTACTACTTTAGTCCTTGGGTTGTGGCGCTCCTTAGTGGTGGATCTGTTTGTATTTGTTAGCATCTAAGCAAGGTAAGGGAAGCTAGGTCTCTGTTTTTCTTTTGTGTCTTGAAATATATGGTCACTTTCTGCTTTTGTTGTATGCGTAAAGTGGTTTAAAAATGCTTGTATCTATTTTGAGTGAACTGTATGGATTGTACTTGGCTGTGTTGGGTGTTGCATGCGTGAAATAGTGGGAGAGAGTTGGTATTTTCGCCCAAGCGAGCTCATCTCGCCTAGGCGAGAATAGTAGAAGCTCGCCCTGGTGTTGCTCGAGCATCCCGCTCAGGCGACCAACTCTTGTTTTGAGCGACGCATTGCCTCGCTCAGGCGAGAATGGCTCGCCCAAGCGAGCACTCGAGGAAAGCCAGTGTGCACTGCTCGCATCCTCGTCCAGGCGAGGGATTTTAGTTTTGGGCGAATGGTGATCTCGCCCAGGCAAGCTGGTCTCGCCTAAGCGAGGGCTCACAGAGTGCCAATGTTATAGGCCTCACGTAGGTGAGAATGCCTAGCTTAAGCGAGACAGTTGTTGTCGCTTAGGCGAGGGCTTCTAGCCTAAGCGAGAACAGTGCAAATTTACACTTTATGTTCCTCTTTACGTTGTGTGTGGCTATTCATCTCGAACATGCATGATTTATGTGTAATTGCATGAGTTGTATGAGTTGTATGCACTAAAATTGGTATGTTAGCATGAGTAACACATGGGATTCTGCTTGGTTGGTTGAGAACGTGCATGAGAATTTAATGTTGAGATAACAAGTGGTGGTTATGGTATGAGGATCATGAAATTGGTGTGAGATAGGCATAATTCCATGAGTCTCGTGAGGAGACTTCATGGTGGTGTGTAGTGTATATATTAAGATAAGGATTCAAGTAAGGATCGCATCCCGAAACTTTAAAGCGTCAATGAGTCTCATGTAGAGCAAACTGACCCAAGTGGTGAGAGTAGCGGGAGGCCCTAGTCTCTAGCAGGATAATGGCTTTAGACGTTTAAAGGCTAACCTTGTGTGTGGTAGGATGAAACCCATTGGCAATGGCTCTACAGATTAGTAGAGGCCACTGCAAGTGCAAGGGTCCAGTGAATTCGATCTTAGTATATGAATCTGGATAATTGAGTCATAGTTTCTTGCTTGGTTGCTATAACATGAATTGGTGCTTACTTTGCTGCATGCTTGAGGACTATCTTAAGTATTTGTTTGCTACAACATGTTAAATTTATTTTCATTAGCTTACCCTTTCGTTTTGTGTATGTTCTTGTCTTATCTTCTCGTTTGCGATGATCACATTATTGGTGGGAGCAGATGGAGGAAATGTTCAAGGTAGATTTGATGGTCGCAGTGGTGCTGTATAAGTTGAACCTGTTATATGTGGCTCTCAGGAGTAGTTTATGGCTCTAGTGCCTTTCTGTAATTCTTTGCTCTAGGAGCAACCCTTTTGCAAAACTGTTAAATTCCCTGGTTTATGTTTGCTTATGGCATGGAGGTATACCTAAGTTCCTTTCTAAATACATTTGATGGATGACTGTAACAATGAATCCTATTAAGTGACTGTTTATCTCATGTGCTCCTTATTATTATAACTATGCGATGTTTTATTTAGTAGATCATTCTATTTAAATGGGATGTCACATTCTCCACCTCATTAACTTATTTCATACTTTTCAACATATTTTGCCCCAACACACTTTGACATTAAAATTCTTTTCAAAACTTATTTAAGTCAAAGTGTGAGACACTCTTGCGAAGCGGACCGAATATCACATTTTCCCAAATATAAAAGCCCATCTTAACACCTCTTACCTTATTATCTTCTACATGGAATATGTGATTTTAATGCAATTTTGTTTGATGACTATTGCAGATATGTGTTTGATCCTGGTGGACACAAGTTTTGGTTGTTGTAAGCCTTTAAAAACCACCTTGATCTGAGGACAGATCCTTTTCAAGAGGGAGGGGATGATGAATCCACCCCAAGGCTTATAGCTTGGGCCAATGGCCTGGCCCATTTAGTATCTTTGTTCTTAAATAAATACATGTTTTTATTATATTTTTCTTACAACCTAATTGGGCCTTTTATTGTGCAGCCCATTTCTTCAATGTGTCCCATGTGTGGGCCCATCAAATGGTACCATAGGGAGTTGCCACTAGCCTCTTTCACGTGAGTGCTTTGGGCTTGAAATGTGTATCTCGAAGCCCAATCTAATTCATCATCCAGCATAACCACTTAGACCAAGAAGCCAATGCATCATTCCACTTTCATTCAACGTTTGTTCATCACCCGTACCAACCCGCTGCTAGGGTTTCTCCTGCGTGCCAGTTTAAGGTTCCCATCCTCTTCACGACGCCTCATCCGTTAGCATCCAATGCTTCTTCCTCACCTTATTATCATTAGGGTTCAGCTTGCATCCCTAAACTTAGCCAACATTTCACTTTTGTCATTAGGAACCTTTGTTAGACATCTTTCTTTTCTTCTTTGTTTCTCGGTTCCCTTCCTCCACTATAAAGACAGGCCAACCTCTTGTAACAACTTAGCTTTGATGAATATAGTGTTGTTTATACCCTTTCTCGAAGCTCAAACCCAAACCCTAAATAAGGTATTCACCTTATCGGGTTGTCCTAAAACAGTGAGAGTTCGAGAAACAATTCCCCATTAGAACTCAATCGAATAATAAAAAAACATTTAAAAATGAAAATAAAAAAAAACTTAAAAATTGAAAAACATATACTTTAAATAAATTAAAAATATTTATAATACAATGAATAATTTTTTAATTTACAATTTAAGTATTTTTAATTTAATTTGTTTTACAATTTTTCTTTTATATAATTAATAAAGAAATAAATTAAATAAAAAGGTAAAATTTATTCAACTTCAAACTAATATATATATATATATATATATATATATATATATATATATATATATATATATATATATTGTACTGTACCTAGCCGAACTCGACCAAGTAAACAATGTGCACATCGAGACCGCCAAGTACCCAAGCTAGGCCGAGTTAGCCTAACTTGTACCGATTTTAACCTAAACTAAATATCTAAGAGGACAACCTGCACCTCATATCACCAACATGAGCCATCTAGGCAAGTAGTCAGTCTAGACCGACCACTCAAGTACATCTGGTAAGGTTAGGGCCCAGGCCGACTACTCCAATAACTTAGCAAAAATCGAAGCCCCCGCGTTCAATAGGTCTCAAGGGCCTGGGTTAGGGCCCAGGCCTACTCATGGCCCAAACTAGAGCCCAAGTCAAGGCCCAGGCTATGAAATGGTCAAACGTCATTAATGCTCTATAAATACACGTGGACCCCATCATTTAAAGGTACGCATTCATTAATCACTGATTTGAC
>Ga0209589_1007206_pt1 | contig 17993 bp, 27 predicted proteins | sample CowpeawhiteBW_FD_187525 | JGI IMG/M metagenome (GOLD analysis project Ga0209589, IMG submission 187525) | Root nodule microbial communities of legume samples collected from California USA - Cow pea white BW (SPAdes) (version 2) | ecosystem: Host-associated > Plants > Roots > Nodule | place: USA...
ATGTCGACGCCATTCCGCCTCAGGTCAACCTTCGTTACACAGGTTGGAGGAACGATAATCGTGCTGCCCCATTGACCTGCAGGGACCGTCGCCCGCCGTTGAACTACGGCGCCTGTCGCGGATAGCCAAAGGTCTCACGACCCGCTATTCAGAACTAGCGCTCGCGATAGCCAAAGGCGGCGGCCTCTCCGGAACCTCGGTGTTCTCGCAGCTATGCCGTCGCGCCCTCGCCGGCAGGCGCGATCTCCATCCCCGCACCCGTCTTATCTGCCCCTCAGCGAGAGACTGATGCGCGTTACGATGTCGTCCCACTCGCGCTCTTCGCTCGCCGGGTAGTTGATCAGGACGCGTGAATCAATCCACTCGAAGTTGCACCGGTCGTACCAGACCTTGTCGCCCTTGTAGCTGGACACCGCGAAAAACCGAGGCGTCGTTCGCTTGTACTGAATCCGCGCGGGCGGATGCTTCTTTGCGAGAAATGCAGAGGGTGAATCGTTCGAGACGTTGGGTGCGGCCTGTATCGTAAGGTCGGCGCGGCCGTCGGCCGTCCGAAATCGCTGTCCATACCCGTCCGGCCGGCCCGCCTCTTCGGTAAAGATCGAGGCCGGAAAATCGACAGAGGTACCGGTCTGCGGGATGGAATAGGTCGTCCATCTCACCGGTTGAGCAGAGACTGCGGAGGTCGAGACGGCAAGTCCAAGAACGAGCGCCGACACTGCCGATTTCATCCCGTCTCCTCCAGGAATCATGACGACCCAACGAGCGGCGTCTCGGGTTCGATCAGCAGGGTGCCGACGCTCGGATCGGCCTCCGGCGCAAGACAGCGTCGCAACGAACCGCCCGCAGCTCTGGAAGGTCACTTCCGGCCCGACGGCGCCTGAGCATTCGAATCGTTCGGGTTCTTCTTGTTCGCCTCATGATGGCCGATCACGCAGCCGGCGGCAGCGCCGAGCTTGCCGTGCCCTGCCATGTGGCCGGCGACGCCCCCCACGATGGCGCCCTTGATGCAACCCTTCGCGTCCGCGCCAGAGGCTGATGCCAGCGCCATTGCGGCCACGCATGCCGCCGTGAAGATCCATTTCATGAGCGTTCTCCGGGCTCGGTTTCCGCGAGATCAATTCGATCCGGAGGCGGTCGTTCCGCTGCGAGCACGTTCCTGACTGCAGCTCCGCAATGTCGCTCATCGGCACCGGAGCCGGCCCCGTCAGAGAGAGCCGCCACCCGCCCTCCGTGAAGGAGCAAGTCGCTGGCCTCCGAGTTTCCCATCCGCTGGAGCGAAATCGTTCATGCATGGAGAGGTCGTGCGCGCGGTCAAGGAGAGCAAACGGTCCAAGGGGTCCCGCTTCCTCCGCGACGCGATGGTCGACGTGCAGATTGCCGGCCGCGGCATTCGCAGCAGGCGAGTCCTGCTGGCGATGCGGCAGGTCCCCCGCGAGATTTTCCTCGATCGGCGGTTCGCGGAAGCCGCGTACGAAGACTGCGCGGTACCGATCCCGAAAGGGCAGACCATCTCTCAGCCCTACATCGTCGCCAAGATGCTCGAGGCCGCCGCGATCGCCAAGTCGGACCGCGTTCTGGAGATCGGCGCTGGTTCGGGATATCTGGCGGCACTCGCCGCCAAGCTCGGGCGGGAGGTTTGCGCGATCGAGCGCCATGAAGCATTGGTGAAGCGCGCCCGATCGCGCCTTCGGCATCTCGGCTGCCGCAATGTGGATCTGCGTCATGGCGACGGGACCGCAGGATGGCCGGAAGGCGGCGAGTTCGACGTGATCCTGGTGTCTGCCGCCGGCGCGCAGACGCCCGCGGCTCTCAAGGCTCAACTGACTCCGTCGGGACGACTGCTCATCCCGCTCGGCGATCCTGACGGCGTGCAGTGGCTGATGAAGCTGACGCGCGGGCCGGACGGTCGTTTCGTCGAGAAAAGGATAGAGGAGGTCCGCTTCGTTCCTCTGATCTCCGCTGAAGCCCGCTCGCCGTCTCAATTGGCGCAAAAAGGCCGCCCGGGGGGTGGCTAGTTTTTGATCTTCGTTTTTTCTGCTTATTTCTTGAGGGCGTCAGCGGCGTCCCGCGCTGCGTCTTTCACGTCCCCCGCGGCGTTGTGGGCGGATCCCTTGGCCTTATCGATCTTGCCTTCGGTTTCCATGCCCTTGTCGCCAGTGAGCTTACCGGCACCTTCTTTGATGGCGCCTTTTGCCTTGTCGGCGGCGCCCTTCACATGTTCGCGGTCCATAATCGTATCCTTTGCTGTTCGGAAGATCAGCACAACGAAAGTGTTGCGCAGGGGTTCCTCGCAGAACTAAGCACGGTGTTTTCAACGAACACTCTGGACGTGGCCCTTGGCCGAGCAAAGCTGGGGCGTTTGCAATGTCGGCGATTGGCGGCAGGACCGGAACGCGCGGCCATGCCTGTCCCAATCGCCGCCCGCGCTGACGATCAGCCGCCGCCGCAACGACGACTGCAGACCGGATGACCGCTATCTAATCCACAACGGCCGAAAAGCCGTGAATCGCTTGTTTTTCAGGTACCTCATTGCCGGCGCTGCGGATATTCTGCGGTGAGCGAGCCGACCGGTTCTGGTAGCCTTTCCGAGCAGAGATGTTACAGGACACGACCGATCTGGCTGCCATGGCCGAGGCCTTGAGCCGGTCGCCCGACTATCGGGTGCTGCGGCGCCTAGTCGCCAGACCCAGGTGCGTGCCGACGATCGGGCAGGACGTCAGGACCGGGGTCCTGCTGGATACCGAGACGACCGGCCTCGATCATGCCAAGGACGAGATCATCGAGCTCGGGATAGTCAAATTCGACTACTTGGCTAAAGGCCGTATAGTCGGCGTCCGCGACACGTTCTCGGCCTTCAATGAGCCGAGTGAGCCGATTTCGGCGGAGGTCACTTCGCTCACCGGAATCACCGACGAGATGGTGATCGGTCGCCGGATTGACGAGGCTTCCGTGAACGCCTTCGTCGACGGCGCAGTCATCACTATCGCGCATAACGGTGGGTTCGACAGGAAGTTTGCCGAACGCCACTGGCCGGTGTTCGAGCACAAGGCTGGGCCTGCAGCGCGACCGAGATCGACTGGCGCGCTCACGGCTTCGCGGGCGCGCAGCTCGGATATCTGCTGAACGGCGCCGGCTTCTTCCACCAGGCGCACCGCGCCGTCGACGACTGCCACGCGCTGTTGGAGATCCTGGATTTCGTACTGCCGACGACGGGCACGCCGGCGCTGGCGCTCCTGCTGGAGACCGCCCGCAAGCCGACCCTGCGCGTCTGGGCAGAGCAGACCGCGTTCGAACTCAAGGACTCGTTGAAGCGCAGGGGCTATCGCTGGAATGACGGCAGCGACGGCAGGCCGAAGTCCTGGTTCAGAGACGTCGACGAGACCGCGCTCGACGACGAGATCGCGTTCCTGCGGACCGAGATCTACATGCAGGACGTCGAGCCAACCGTGCAGAGGCTGACCGCTTTCACGCGGTTTTCCTGACGGCGCGGATTCCTTCCGATGCCCGTTCATGTGCGGATGCTCCCACGATCGACTTTGCTCATTTCAGACGCTGGCAGGTAGGCCGCCACGATCAGTGTGGAATAGACGATATGGACGGTCAGCGAAGCGCTGCCAGGACCACGAAGGACTCCTGAGGAAACGTCAGCCTGCCGTTCGGCAGCATCGCGGAATCGAGACGGCCCGCCACGTCATCAGCGACAGCGGTGATCAAGCGCTCACGTCCGGCACCGTCCTCCCCCTTCAACAGCGCAGCCATCGGGGTCGCGGTGAGCTGGAAGCGAACATAATCGAGCGGCGACGGAAAGCTGATCTGCTTGGACACGGTCTCGACATCGACACGGTCGAAACCCGCCTGGCGCACCCAAACGCCCACCTCGTCCGCGCCGCAGGAAAGATGCTCGGCGCGTTTGGTCCGCGAGGACTCCGCTCCGAGAAACTTGTCCAGCGCCTGCACGAAGGCGTGTGCGGCCGGCGTGTGCTCGATGGCGCTGTAGACGCTGAGCCCGAGCCGTCCGGACGGCCTGAGGACGCGGGCCATCTCTCGAAGCGCCTGCGGCCGGTCGGGAAAGAACTGCAGTCCGAGTTGGCGGAGTACGACATCGAAGCTGCGCGATGCGAAGGGCAAATCCAACGCACTGCCTTCGATCCACTCTACGTCGCTGGATTTAGCCCGGGCGACGGCCAGCATTGCCCCGTTGAGGTCTACGCCGACCAGTCTTCCGACGTGGCCGCGTTCGGCCAGCCGACGCGCCACGACACCGGTCCCGCACGCCACGTCCAGCACGCTTTCGCCCTTCGCAGACTCGATGCGATCGAGCAGATCATCGGCCCAGACCGAGGTGATGGCGGGAACGAGATAGCGCTCATACAATTCGGGAGCGCTGGCATCCATCTGCCAGTGATCGTGAACTGTCATGACACCCTCTTAAAATTGGCCGGGTGAAATCGAGAGAAGATCAAAAACTATTCCCCATGCTGGCCGATAAGGACGGCCTACACAAGGGCTCTGAAAGTATGCTCATCTCCCGGCGGGGTGTCGAAGTTCGACAGAACTGGCGGAGAAGAATGGCCGCCTGGTTCAGCGTCCCAGACGCTTCTCGACCCGCTTGCGGCTGTTGCCGACCTTCTTGACGGCCTTCTTCACGGCCGATGCCGAGCGGCCGGTCTTCTTCGCTTCGTAGCGGACTTCGTAGTCCTGCCCCTTGGCGACGCGTGCCCGGTCCTGCTTGCGTCCACGTGCAGTCTTCTTCTTCGCCGCCGCCATCGGCTCCTCCTCTTGCGAACTGATGGGGATGCAACGCTGCAAGGATTCGCAGGTTCCGGAAACGATTCCTGCTGTCCCGGCTTGAGTCCACCAGTTGTTGCGTTGGAGTTCGTTGCGTGGCGTTTCAGCGGCGTAAACCCGCGGCGATCGGCGTGAAGGCGCCGTTCCCCGGCTTCGTAGAACCGGCCTTGGCATCATCGATCGAGAAGGTGCCGTCCAGAGCGCGATGGGTTCATGAAATCAAGTTCGATGGCTACCGCGTCCAGGTCCACCTGGCGAGCGAAGCCGTGACGGTCTTCACCCGCCGCGGTCACGACTGGTGCACGGCAACGGAATCTGGCCATGGCTATTCCTCCTGATTTCGCGAGGGCGGCGGCACCTCGGTCAGCGTGTCGGCTCCGCGGTCGTAGCTCGCGAAATACATGTCGGCGTGGCCGCGCCACCTCCTGAGCCGACGCACGTTCTCGAACCCTGCCCCGTAACGGGGCGGGAGGACTTCGCCGACAGCGTCCTCGGTGCAGCGCGTTTCGAGCCAGCCCTTGTTGTTGTACAGGCGGCCAGCGGCGCCGCAAATCTCGCAGGTGCAGGCGGACCGGGCCACGGCGAGATTTACCGCATGTCCGATCTTGGCCTCCGTGTCCTCGGAGGCCTCGGCCTCCCAGACGGCGCGCAGGACACCCATTTTCTGCTTGATTTGCACGAATTCGAACGTCTCGCCATCGCGCAACGCGCGTTCGATCCGACCGCAAAGCCGCACCAGGATGTCCTGCCATCCGCGTCCGCAGAAGGGATAACCGAACGACCGGATGGGTTCGTCAGCCTTAATGACGAAGAGACGTCGGTGATCCAGCATGAGGTCATGAGCCCAGTCGATCCCCATCAGTTCTCCTCGCCTGGTGGGAGGTTACCGCCGAATCGGACAATCGGGTGCTACAGAACGGTAGCCTCCGAATTCGACGTGTTAGAATATCCACGTGCCTAGCCTTATTGATATAGGCAACTGAAGCAACTGAGGCCACTCAAAGCGGGCTGGCTAACTCGAGATATCTGCAGAAGGCGCTGGCAAGCTGCATCTGCCTTGGTGTCCGACATTCCGCTTCGAACAATCGCGGTGATGCGACGATCACGCACAGGCATCTTGCCCGTGACGTTGCAACATTCAGCCGGTTCATCCAATTTCGACGCGTGCTCGCGGTACATCGAAGCCCACTGAGGGCTCCATTCGATGAGCTGGTCGTTGAGACCCGTGAACGCGGCACGGCATATCGGGATCGAACGTGTCCATCGAGTTCATGCCGGATGTCCGGGATCGACGTCCTTCGGGGTCTTCTTCTCCCGCTGGGGCGTCATCTTCGCCGAGCTTTCCTTGCCGGGCACGCCGCGGGGACCGAGCTCTTCGCGCTGGACGTCATCCTAGGAGCGTTCGGGCTTCACGCCATTCATCGGCTTCTCGGGGCTCATTCCATCCGAGCCTTGTCTTTCAGATCGCGGATCCGGGTTTCGGCTTTTTCCTTCGAAGTCACGATCTCCGATTCGTCCGGCACACGCGCAATTGCACTGAGCCTCTTGAGCTCGTCGAGTTGTTCTGTTGTGGGCTTTTCCATCTTCGAATCCTTGAGCGCCTGCACGACGGCTTCGTCGTCGAGCACATCCAGCAGCTGTTTATGGTTTGCTCGCAATCTCTAGGGCCGGGCTCGACATGCCGGGCCAAGATGCCTTGTGCCTCTTCCAAGGCATTCGCAACTCGCTGTTCCGGATCCATGACCGGTACTCCACATACTCCGCAGGAAAACGCGGCTATGATCGGCGCGTTCCTTTGCTCAGCCCCTTGAACGAGCTGGCCCGCAGCAGACCTTCGGAGGTGATGTCACGGTATTCGATGTCGGCATAGAACTTGGGTTCGACCCACGTGGCCTTCGGCTTTCTGATGGTCTTGGTCAGCTTCTGCTTCGGGCTCACCACGGTGTCGAGCGCCTTGCGGATCTGCGCTGAGGTGGTTCGGCTCCATCCGGTCCCGACCTTTCCCACGTAAACCAGATCTTTGCCTTCCTTCTTTCCCAGATAGAGGGCGGCCACTCCGGATGGGTCCTTGATGAATCCGACCACGGGAAACTTGCCCTTCTGAACGACTTTGATCTTCTGCCAAGCCTCCACCCGATCCGATCGGTATGGTGCGTCCACCCGCTTGGAGACGATGCCTTCGTAATTCAGCTTGCTGGCTGCGGAGAACAGTGCCTGGCCGTCCCCTTCGTGGTGCTCGCTATAGAGGGCGGGCTCCTTGAGGTCGTGCTCCTCGATCAGATCCTTGAGCAGCCTCTTCCGCTCGATTTGCGGCTCTTTCCGCAGATCTCTGCCGTCCAGCCAAAGCAGATCGAAAGCGAAGAAGACCAGTCGATCCTGATCGCCTCTGCCGAGGTCTGCCTGCAGCTCGGAGAAGTTCGTGCGCCCATCCTGGATGACGACAACCTCACCGTCGACGATGGCCTGTCCTTCGATATCGAAGGCGGCGGCAATCCTCGAGAACTTGCTGACCCAGTTGTAACCATTGCGGGTGTAGGCCCGCCGGTCGTCACCGTCGATCCGGAGCTGAATGCGGTACCCGTCGTATTTGACTTCGTGAATCCATAGAGATCCCGAAGGAGCCTTCATCTTCAGGGTCGCCAACTGGGGTTCGATGAACCCCGGCATTGTAGGGCCCTTGGTCTTTTCGGCCCGAGGCGCCTTCGTACGCTTTGCCACGCTACTCAACTCACAAAAAACCCGCCGCCGGGTTGGGGCCGACGGCGGGTAGTCTACCTACCTTAATCAACGATTCTCGCAACTTCGAAGGCGGCGAGGAGTTCCAGGCATTGCACTCGTCCCGCATTTGCGCCAGGCCGCGACGGGCGATCCAGCCTTCACCGAGTCCATCGAACTCCCGGCAAGAGCCGGCGTTTACTGACATCATGTCAGACGCATTTGATTACTTCCGCGCCTACGCCGTCCGAGCTCTCTGCACAGCGAGATCCATGCCGCGGGGCAGGATGAAGCATCTGCAACTGGTGGCCGGCCGGATCTACAATCTCCTCAAGAAGGAGGCTGCCTACGGTCCCAATGTCCAGCACCTTGAGGACTTTCGCGCAGCCCAGAAGCTCGAGGCCTCTCTCGATCGCCGGCCAAGTGACCGCTCCGGCGGTCGCCTTGCTCCGACGGCGCCGCAAAGCTCGGACCGGGAGGCTGGCTGATGCCTTCGCTCGATGGCCGCGGTGTGGCAAGTCTCCTGCGAGAGTACGCCCAGCGCACCGCCTTGCGAGGCGGCAATCCCTACCGGGCGAAAGCCTACTCTCGGGCCGCCGACAGCCTGGCGGCCCTAGCCGTTCCTCTGGACGTGCTCATCGCCGAAGATCGACTTACTGAGATCCCGGGCGTCGGTGATGCTATTGCCGACATCATCACCAAGGTTCACAAGACGGGCAGTCATCCCAGCCTCGAAAAGCTTCGGAAGGAGATTCCCGCGGGCGTGCTCGAGATGCTCACTGTGCCCGGACTTCGTCCCGAGAAGGTGCTGCGCCTGTACAAGGATCTCGGCATCGGCTCGCTCTCGGAGTTGGAGGCTGCCGCCAAGGATGACCGCATCAAGAAGGCGAAAGGACTCGGCGCCGCGCTGCAGACCAAGATCCTGCAGAACCTCGCGATCGCCAAAAGCGGAGAAGGCCGCCTCCACCTGCACCGCGCCGCCGCGCTGCTCGCGCACGCGAAGGACTCCATCCGCAAGTCTCGGCCCGAACTTAGGCGGGTGACGATCGCCGGCGATTTCCGCCGAGGCTGCGAACTCGTCGGCGATCTCGCGATCGTTGCGGAGGCTCCGGAGGCCGCCAAGGCACCGCAGCCGTCACCCGCCGACGGACTGCAGTTTCGGCTGTCCGATCGCAAACACTTCGGCGCCGCGCTTCTGTTCGCGACCGGCTCGGCCGCTCATATCGAGCAGCTCCGGACGCTGGCTGCCGAGAAGGGCATGCGGTTCGAGGCCGACGGCCTGCACAAGGGCCGCATGCTGATCGGCGGCGAGGAGGCTGAGATCTACCGGGCCCTCGGTCTGCCCTTCATTGACCCTGAGCTCCGGGAGGGGCGTGGCGAGATTGAGGCGGCTCTGAAAGGCAAGCTCCAGAAGCTCGTCACCGACCAGGACCTGCGCGGCATCCTTCATTGCCACACAGATGCCTCCGACGGCACCGAGACACTGGAGACCATGGCTAAGGCGACGCGCCAGCGGGGCTTCGAATATTTCGGCGTGGCGGACCATTCCAAGTCTGCGCATTATGCCGGCGGTCTTTCCGTAGAGCAGATCGCGCAGCAGCACCGGGAAGCCGATCGATTGAACAAACGCTTCGGCAAGGACTTTCGGATCCTCAAGGGTATCGAGTCCGACATCCTGGCGGACGGGTCGCTCGACTATCACGACGACGTTCTGGAGCGCTTCGATTTCGTGGTCGCCAGCATCCATGGGCGCTTCAAGCTGGATCGCAAGGCGCAGACGCAGCGCCTGCTTCGGGCCATTTCCGACCCTCACACCACCATCATCGGCCACATGACGGGGCGACAGCTCCAGCGGCGGCCGGGCTACGAAATCGACGTCGAGAAGGTGCTGCGGGCCTGCGCGAAGCACGACGTCGCCGTCGAGATCAACGCTCACCCATGGCGGCTCGACTTGGACTGGCGCTGGCACCAGGCGGCGCTGGACTTCGGTTGCATGTTGAGCATCAATCCCGACGCGCACTCGATTCCAGAGCTCGACCACATGCACTGGGGCGTCGTGATGGCCCGCAAGGGCGGTGTCCCCGCCAAGCGGGTCCTAAACGCGATGTCGCTCTCAGAGATCACGCGCTACCTGCGCCAGAAGCGGCGCTCGCTCGCCCGCGCCGCCTGATGTCACAGATGCACGATCTGGCGCTCGAGGGGAGGGTCGTGGCGGTCGCCGCCGATCGTGGGCACAACTTCAGCAAACCAACTCGCGACAGCATAATCCTGGTGGAAGGCCACAGCGTCGAAGGCGACGCCCACGCCGGCCCGTTCGTCCGGCACCGCTATTTGGCACGCCGCCGGCCCCGTCTGCCCAATCTCCGGCAGGTCCACCTGATCCCATCCGAACTCTTCCCGTCTCTTCACAAAGCTGGCTTCGAGGTCGGCGCCGGCGACCTCGGCGAGAACGTCACCACCGCCGGATTGGACCTCGAACGGATGCCGCTCGGGGCGCGGATCGAGCTCGGGCCGTCCGCGGTCGTCGAGCTGACGGGCCTCCGGACGCCCTGCGTCCTCATCGACCGCTTCCGAACCGGCCTCAAGCGGCAGATGCTCTCGTCGGCGGAAACGGGCCCTTCGTTCAAATCCGGGGTGCTGGGCGTGGTCCGGGCCGGGGGGACCGTAGTGGCCGGCGACAGCGCGCGGGTTCGCCTTCCATCCTCCTCGTTTCGGCCTTTGCCGGCCCTATAGAGAGCCCCCGCCGTGGCCCGAAAATCGACCTTGCCTCTTCGCCTGCAGCCCATGCTGGCCACGCTGACGGATGCGCCGTTCGACGACCCTGATTGGGTCTTTGAGGATAAATTCGATGGTTTTCGTATGGTCGCGGAAATCCGGGGTGGTCGGGTTGCGCTCTACAGCCGCAAACCGAGAGCCTTGCGTACCCGCAGCGACTAGCACCCAGTGCGCGGGGCCATATGCCTCGATGCCCGACAGACCGACGGTAGCGAGCGCACTGCCCGCGATGAAGGCGGCCTGCTCGAAGCTATCGGCATGTGGAGAGAACCAGTTCCCTAGCCCGTGCGCGATGAGGCCGAAACCGACCAGAAGCAGCGTCATCCAGACCACGAAGGACGCCATCAGCACGGATGGAGCGAAGCTCGTCGAGACCCCAGTTTTGCCGCGGCGCATCCGCTTCCACAGGGGTAGCATCGCGAAGAGAAGCCGCCCGACGCGCAAGGCACCTCTGGATTCGCCGGGTACCACCACGGTGTCGAAGACGTCCCGCAGCGAGAGGCCGACGAGACCAATGCCAGCAACGAGCTCGATGATTTGGCGGATCAGCACAGCCTGCCACCAGACTGCACGCGATCAAAGACCTCGCTGTGCTGGGCATGACCAAAGTCCATTCAACCTGAACGGGGGTGACCTCTACCGGTCCCTCAGTAGCCCTAGGAAGACAGGAACGAAACGTGCGGAGGCGGCTTAGTCGCAAAAGGAATGACGACATGAAGCTGTCCCGATTTGCCCTGCTCGCCGTGGTTCTCGTTCCCATTGCCGCGTTCGCCCAAGGTGGAGGTGGTGGAGGGGGCGGCGGTGGCGGCGGTGGCGGCGGCGGCGGTGGCGGCGGATCCGCTGGCGGCGGTACCGGCGGCGGCGCCAGTTCAGGTGCCGCAGGAACGGGCTCAACATCTTCGGGCATAGGATCTGCGGGCTCGGCCGCCACCGGCACGAACGGAAATGCGTCGTCGGCGACAGGCGCGACCGGAGGCCCTGGAGTGAGCGGAAATGCGGCGAACGGCAAGTCCAACAATCAGACGACCGGCAACGCAAATGGCCAGGCCACCGGCCAACTCCCCAATCAGCAGACGGGGAATGGCAACGGGCTGAGCACAGGATCAGCACCTGGCACCAATACGGCCGGTACGGCGGCGCCGTCAGGCTCTCCTGGGGCCAACGCCCAGAACACCGCTCCTGCAGGCGGCATCGGCAAGCCTACAACTACGAACGAGCAGGACAGCGACGCCAAGATCGATCGCGAGAACAATAAAGCCGACAAGACAGTGGGGAAGATTTGCAAAAATTGCTGAAGGTCATGTCGTCTACATCGGCTGTCCTAGTAGCCGCCCTCGCGCTGGTTCATTCTGCAGAGGCCAAGAGCAAAGGACACAACCACCGCTCAGCGACGCCAGCGGTCGAGCAGCGGACGACGGATAGTTCGGCCGGCGCGCAGTCGCGCGATCCTGCCGACATAGCTTTGGAAAAGAAGATCAAGAGCATCTGCCGAGGCTGTTAGCTCAGAGCGGCAGAGAGGCGTCGTAGGTCCAAAGGGAAAGTCGCCATCGGCTACCGGCCCAATCGGTCGGCCGGGAGGTTCGGCACCCGTCCTTCAAGAACCTGGAGGATCTTTAGCTGCGGCCGACGACCGATATGCTGCTGCGTTATCCAATTTCACTGATGCGCGTCGCATGAACGATCGCGCCGACGTGGCCTCCGCAGCAATGGCTGCATGAGCGGAGCGAAGCTTCTCGATGTTTTCCGAAAGAGCTTCTCTGGGCCGGCGCAGCCTTGCAATTCCGGACCGGCTTTCGTCCCGGCGCCGGCGGGCCTCTGAAATGGCCGCTTCGGCGCGAAGCAAGAGCTCATCTTCTTCAACGGCCGCTGCGGAAAGGCGGGAAGCACTGGCGCACAGCAGAAGGAAGAGCGCGCGATCCGCCTTGTATCGTGCTCCCGCTCGATTGTGCTCCCATCCGGACATAAGTGCCTGCCCCGTGGCGGCAAAGACGGCCCATTTCCAGCGGCTTCGCCCACGCCTTTTAAGCTCGATCGCGAACTGAGCGAACCGGTCGCAACGCTGGCTACTCTGCGGAGAATCCCGCATGCCACGCCCCCAGGGACTTGCCTCGAACCTGAAATTACCGAACTGACCCGATCAAGCAAGGTCTACTTTGGCCCAACGGTTTCTTCCGCTTTCGCGGTGCAGAAAACGTGCGGCATAGCTGAGTGTTTGAAGGGCAGCCTCCGTCAGTCTACTTCGCATCAAGGACATCGCGGACCTTTGCCGCGAGTTCGCTGAAACTGAAAGGTTTGACGATCAACTGAACGCCCTTGTCTAACCGGCCATGATGGATGATGGCGTTGCGCGCGTATCCGGTCGTGAACAGCACCTTCAAAGCGGGACGGAGTGTCTTCGCTTGTGCTGCGACCTGCGCGCCGGTCAGTCCGCCAGGCAAAACTACGTCGGTGAACAGCAGATCGACCCGAGGCTCCCGCTCAAGGAGGCGCAAAGCGGCAGGTCCGTCGTGGGCTTCGATGACGCGATAACCCAGTTCACGGAGCGTATCGACAGAGTAGGCTCTCACGTCCTCGTCGTCCTCCAATACAAGGATAGTCTCCTCCTGTGCGCCTTCGGGACTGGGGAGCAAGTCGGAGTCCTCTGCCCTCAATCCATCGGCCGCGATGCGCGGCAGATAGAGCTTCACCGTCGTTCCCTGTCCGAGTTCGGAGTAGATCTTCACGTGTCCGCCAGACTGCTTCACGAAGCCGTAGACCTGGCTTAGACCGAGACCTGTTCCTTTTCCGACTGCCTTTGTCGTAAAGAAAGGCTCGAAGGCTTGCGCGATTGTCTTTGGCTCCATGCCGACGCCGGTATCCGTTACGGCGATGGCGACGTATTGGCCGGGTACAACTTCGCTGTGCGCCGCGACGTATGCTTCGTCGATGTGTGCATTGCTGGTTTCAATGGTAAGACGTCCGCCATTCGGCATGGCATCGCGGGCATTGACGGCGAGATTGATAATCGCGGCCTCCAGTTCGGCCGGATCGACTTCGACGCGCCACACTCCTGCACCGAGTACGGTTTCCACCGAGATCGTCTCGCTCAACGTGCGATGCACCATTTCGGATAGGCCGTTCACCAGTGCATTCACGTCGAGAGGCTTCGGATCGAGCGGTTGCCTACGCGAGAAAGCCAAGAGCCGCTGGGTTAGCGTGGCTGCGCGCTGCGCCCCATTCATCGCGTGCTTGGCGGCGCGCTGGAGGCGAGCGGATTCTTCCGGCAGATTGCGCTTGATCGTATCGAGGTTGCCGATGATGACCTGAAGCAGATTGTTGAAGTCGTGCGCGACTCCGCCGGTCAATTGGCCGACCGCCTCCATCTTCTGCGATTGGCGCAGAGCTTCCTCATTCTTTCGTAGCTGCTCGGTTCGCTCCGTCACCTGCTTCTCGAGCGTCGCATTCAGTTCTACCAGAGCCTCCTGCGCCCGCTTTCGCTCGTTGATCTCGCGCTGCATCGCCTGAGAGAGGCGGACGTTGTCTATCGCGACAGCGGCCTCCGCAGCGAGGCCCGAAAGGCCGCGTTCGGATCTCTCGTTGAACACGCCCGTCTTCGCGTGACCGAAGAACAGGCCACCCAGAACCTCGCCCGTACGGGAGATCACAGGCACTGCAAAGATAGCTTCGGACCGGCAGATGTCCCTCGGGCATGCCCCGACGGGGCGAATTCTTTCCGTAACGCGGATCTCTGGTGATGTCGTCCGAACGGACTATGCCCTCGCCATTGAACGTAGGCGCGAACACCTCCGTGTTTCGCGGCATGGGAAATTTCGAGAACGCCTCCATGGGAGCTCCCGACAGGGTGTAGAGCGTGTAGCTCTCGCCGGCCTCGTTGACCAGGTTGTAGAAGAAGGCCCCAAATTCCGCGCCTGAAAGCTCTACGCCGGCGTCGGTGACGATCTGTACAAGCTTGTGGAGGTCAGTTTCGCGAGAAATCGCTGAACCAGCATGATTGAGAACTTCGAGTGCGTGACGTTCTTCCCTAATGATTTCTTCAGCGTCGCGCTGAGCCGTCCTGTCGCGCAGGATTTTGATGAACCCGACTACGCGCGTTCCATCACGAATCGGGCTTAGTTCTCCGACGGCCCAGAAGCGACTGCCATCCTTGCGGAACCGCCACCCCTCCTCGCCGCCACCCTTGCCAACCGAGACGGCGTCATCGATCTCACGGAGAAGCTGGGCCTGCTGGTCTTCCGCCGCAAAGATGCGACTGAGCGACTGGCCGAGCATCTCGGCCTCGGCCCATCCGAGTATGTTGGTAGCTCCTTTGTTCCAGCTTGTTACCGCGCCCCGGGGATCTGTGGTGATGATGGCCGTGTCGGTGGCGCCGTTGACGATCTGCCTCCATTGCCAAGCGGCGATTTCGTCGGACGCATCCGCTTCGCTGCTTCGCGTCATGTACCCCAATTCCCGATTGCCAAGCCGACTGTTCGACGACTGGGTGCCGCCGCTTGATCCAAATTACTTCTGTGAAGAAGGCCGACTCTGGCCGAGCGTACAACGCGAACGTGAGCCGCAGGTTCCAAGGGCACCCCTCGAAGCCCATTTGAATCCTTGGGAGACCGTTTCCAATTAGCCTAATTGGTTGGTTCCAGCCGCGGAACAAACTACGCGGGTCCTGCTTCTTGAGCGTGGGGCGTCACCGCCTTCTACCCGGGGATGCGAGGAGAAGCGATATGCAGAAGCGGCGGCATTTTAAGCAGACGGTTTCTCTTGCTGACCGTCTCTCCACTTTCGCGAAGGAAGCTGCTGAGAAGGCGGCAGGTCTTCCTCCAGGCCCAGCGCGAGACGAGCTGTTGAAGAAGGTCCGCCAGGCCGAGACGGCATTGCGATTGGACTGGACGGCGCCACGAAGGGCACCGCAAGATCATACCATCGAGGATGATCAGTTCGCAGTGCCGAGGCATCCATGACACAGCTCGACGACCGAACGCTGGCCAACCTCGACGTCGTGCTCGAGGACGTGTGCCGTTCACTTCCTCACGGTGGCGATCACCAGTTGCGAAAGCAGATCGCGGAAAGGCTGCTCGACAGCGCGATCAATGGAAACAGGACCCTTGCAGGGCTGACTGACGTGGCGAAGGCCGCTCTCGCGGAGGCGACACAAAAGTCGGCATAGTCCTCAATAAAGGCCGATCACACTTCTGGACGTCTCGGAGGTGTCCCAACTCTCTTTTCGATCATTTAGCCGGTGGTATTATCGTTCCATCGGGGAACGACGGCTATGGACTACCGCGCTTACATCCTTGATGATGACGGGCGTATCATCGGCGTGCATGAGCTGAATTGCGCGGACGACGACGAAGCCAAAGAGAAGGCCGCACAATTGCTCGATGGCCACGACCTGGAGATTTGGCGCCGCGAACGGCGGGTAGCCCGATTGAAGCACCACACAAGGCAGTAAGGCCGCCTCCATTGGCGCACCCCACTTGATCTAGCTCAAGCACTCGGACGCTCTACGCCAGACCATCGGGCCATGTCCGATCGAGACACACAGAGCGACGGTAAGGAAGGCAAGCCGTCACGGCTGGACCAGGCGCGCCGCATCATTGAGGAATACGCCGCCGACCTCCGGGAGATCATCAGGCAGCTACGGCGCAAGATGAACTAAGCCGCCTCGCGAATTCTGCCCACGTGGACTTCCGCTGCTGGGCAGAATGCGCAGTTGGGGCGATGGCCTCAGTGGTCGGCCCTTCGGGTTAGACCGGATGCGACCCAGCCGACCTTCCAAACGGCGCGCGTGTCCCATTCCGGCTCGATCACGCGACTTTCCGGCCTTTCTGAGTTAGGGCGGTGCGTCAGGTAACGTTCGGTTCGCTAACGGAGCGGACTTCGGGATCACACGCCTTGAGATACGGACCACATGCACTTTTCCTATCGTGGTCCCTCGTCTCTGGAGCCGGCTGCTACGCCAGGCGGTCACCTCGTTCTCCAAGCGCGACGCCGCCTGAACTTCGCCGTCGTCTTCGGTGGTCGCGAGCATCTAGTCCTTCCTCCTCAAGCCCCCGCACGCTTAAAACGACAACAGGCGACGTATGTTCCGTTACCAGGAACAACCCGCAGCCTGCTGTCGTTCTTCCCCCGGAGGAGCATGGCATGAGCTTAAGAAGGTCGATCGAAGGACTCGGCCCCTATACGTCGCTCTTCTTGCTGGCTCTACCGGCGGCTACCGTAGAGCCTCTGAAGCTCGTCGCGGTAGCGGTGGCAGGAGACGGCCATTGGATCACCGGGACTGCGATGATCGTTGCGTGCTACGCATTCAGCCTTCTGGTGGTCGAGCGGCTTTTCGTCATCGTGAAGCCGAAGCTTCTCACGATCCCCTGGTTCGCGAAGCTCTGGAAAGCGTTCGTTTCTGTTCGGACCCGCATGATCGGCGCATTCGGTGGGAGCCGAGCCGAGCAGACGGTTCGCGATACGCCGTCAGCTTCGAAATGAGCCGAAAGTCAACGCTGCCTAAGCGTCTGCAGCCCATGCTGGCCACGCTGACCGATTCACCATTCGACGACCCCGATTGGGTCTTCGAGGACAAATTCGATGGTTTTCGTATGGTCGCGGAAGTCCGGCGTGGTCGCGTCGCGCTCTACAGCCGCAATGGGAAAATCATCAGTCACTCCTACGTGGAAGTCGCGAAAGCGCTAGAGGGCGTGAAGGCGGACGCCGTGATCGATGGCGAGCTTGTCGCGATCGGCAAGGACGGCGTCTCCCATTTCCAATTGCTCCAGAACGCCCTGCGCCATGAGGCCAAGCTTCTGTACTGCGCGTTCGACCTTATGTTCGCAAACGGCGAGGATCTGCGCGCGCTGCCTCTCCTCGAGCGCAAGAAGCGGCTCAAGGCCATCCTGCCGCGACACAAGCTGATCGCGTTCAGCAACCACCGCAAAGGTAAAGGAACGAAGTTCTTCGTAGAAGCTGAGCAGAGGCATCTCGAAGGTATCATGGCCAAGCGCGCCGACAGCCCGTATGCGTCCGGACGCCGGACCGCCGACTGGATGAAGGTGAAAACGGCGCAGCGGCAGGAGGTGGTGATTGCCGGCTTCACGGCGCCGAGGCGAACTCGGCCCTTTTTCGGCGCTCTCACGCTGGCAGTGTGGGAAAATGGCGGGTGGCGGTACGTCGGCCACGTCGGCACCGGCTTCAGCCACCAGGTTCTGGAAGAGCTTCACGGCAAGCTCCTGAAGCTCAAGACGGCCAAGTCGCCCTTTCCCGCCAAGGTAAAGGATGAGCAGGTCACGACCTGGGTGCGTCCTTCGTTGGTCGCAGAGGTGAAGTTCGCGGAGTGGACCAGCAAGGGAGAGCTGCGCCAGCCAGTCTATCTCGGCCTGCGGTCCGACAAAAAGGCCAAGGAGGTCGTTCGCGAAAAGAGTTGGTCGCGAACATAAGGCAGCGGATTCGGAGCAAAGCCCCGGGTCAGCCGACGGCGCGCTCGGAGGCCGATGGCCACGGCGGCAGGGGCGGTAACCCGAGAGCTTTGCGTACAGGCCCGAACGACTTCCGGTGAGCTGCGCATGCGCCAAGCTTGGCGAGAGCTTCGTAATGAGTCGGCACCGGGTAGCCCTTGTGATCCGCGAAGCCGTAGCCGGGGTAACGCTGGTCGAGCGTCCGCATAACGGTGTCGCGCTCGACTTTCGCGAGGATCGAGGCCGCGGCGATACTGGCGGACTTGGCGTCGCCTTTGA
>Ga0209589_1007212_pt1 | contig 17980 bp, 6 predicted proteins | sample CowpeawhiteBW_FD_187525 | JGI IMG/M metagenome (GOLD analysis project Ga0209589, IMG submission 187525) | Root nodule microbial communities of legume samples collected from California USA - Cow pea white BW (SPAdes) (version 2) | ecosystem: Host-associated > Plants > Roots > Nodule | place: USA...
TTATATTATATATTATTATATATTTTTATATATATATATATATATATATATATATATATATATTTTGTTAGAAAATAATAAGTGAGAATAAAATATTGTATTGTCTTAAAAAATATTAAGATTATAAATATATGGGAGAAGAAGATAAATGAGAAGAGTTTTAATAGAAAGGCAACAACTAAAGGTAGAGCTGTCAAAATGGATTGGAACCTGCAAGTCAACTTGGCTCACTACGGGTTCGGGTTGGGTTGAAATATTTTTATAAATTTCAATACGGGTTGATTTTTGATTCGGCTCATTTAGAACCCGGTTCATCCGGATTGAACCCGTGGTGAGCCGGGTTGGTGAGCTAAGCCGCAGATAAAAGGGTCACACAAGTGTTTTTATTTTTTTATTAAGTTGGACTTTACATTTGGGTCATGTTAAGTTGTTTTTTTATCCAACACATAAATAATTTGTATTTTGTTTTTTATTTTGGTTTGTATTTGGATTCTATTAAAGTTTATTTAGATTTTAATTAGAATTACAATTTAATTTTGACTGAAAAAAATAAAAAATAAAAATTTTAATTAAGGGAACCCGTGAGCCAACCTGTGGTGGACCGGGCCGGGTTCGAATTTTTTTTTTGGTTGACTCACTAAATCATCAACTCGTGGTAGGTCGAGCCAGATCGGGTCGGATTACCCATTTTGACAGCTTTAACTAAAGAAAGAAGGAAAAAGAAAAAAGGAAAAAGAAAAAAGTTAAGAGTTTTTCTTGCCATTTTGCTTGTATGTGTATGATCAGTTAAACTTTGATTTGTTTTTGTTTAATTATTATGTTTTTAGATTTAAAAGATTTTTTATTTAAAATATGTTGTGATTTGGAGAAATTAATATTTGATTTGGACATAATTTTTAAATTGATATGAAAAAGATGCAAAACATTCGGGAGAGTGGTTAATATAAAAAAAATTATTATTTGAAATTTTCTTTTAGTTAAAAGTTTAAATATTTTTTTTTATTATTTTATATCATCATACTTTTCTTCTTCATTTCTCTATATTCATATTAATATTTATTATGCACAAAATTTCTTTTATCATAAAAATGTCATATATTCGTAGTATTATTGAAAAGATTATTAATTATTATAATTCTAAACATTGAGAATTAAACTTTTCGTTTATATAATATTTTAAAAATATTAATTTTCATATAACACTTTACAATTAAAATTCATTCAAAGAAGTTTCGAAATTTACTTTGTATTTACAAGTTTTATTCACATCATACTTTTTTTTTTATTATGACGTTAGTTTTGAACATTCACTACTTAATTTTAGCTTTAAAGCATTAATCTAAAAATTAATATATTGTCACACTCAAATGAATAGTTTCATAAAATTATTTTCTTTTCTAAAAAATAAATAATTGGCAAGTAGTGGACTTCATCCTAAGTAAAATAAATACTTTAACAATTATATTAATTTTAGACTCTTAATTAAAAATAAGACATTACATTATGCTAATATATTTTTCACTCCTAATCTTTTGAATCCAATTTTAGTTTGAAATGACATGTATTGATTTTTTTGTTTCTTTTAAGGAAACTGTAACCATTATTTTTATTTTTTTGTTTAAAATTCTTGGTGGTGGTTGATTCAAAGTCTATTCTTATATTAACATTATTTTTTCTTTAATAAACACAAGGAAATTTTATATTAATATTTAATTTTTCTTTAATAAATACATATAAATATGCGTTCAACGTAATTAAAATTATTATATTTTATACTTTTTTTCATTATATTAACAAGTTATTTGGCCATTTATTTATTTATTTTTTATTGATTTTCTTTCATGAATTTTGGATCTTGTGACAATATTGAACTATATATCTATCTACCAATTAAAATCCTTATGTTTGATAATCTGAACTGTTTTTAGCACGATCACACGACCAACGTGTGTGTACATTTTAATTTGGGCATGGCAGATTTTCTGACCTCTACCCAACGAGCCAAATGGATTTTCACTTCTCAAACTCTGGTACTTGTTTTGTTATTTTGTGTCTTTGCTATTCAATTAAATCAACATTCATAGTCACATTCGTTTTTCCAGCTGATGCTACTCTAAGTTTTTCTGCACAAAAGGGGCTTCAAGGAAAATGAGAAATTCTATTTTCTGCTATACTTAGTGTACAATTTACTGTTTTTCATTTTTCTTATATCTATTCTGTTAGGTTAAGAAATATGAAGAAGCTAATCAGAGAGCGAGACAAATTCTAGGGGAGGTATGCTTTAACCTAATGAACTGTATCATATTTTCTTGAACAATGTTTCCGCCGATGACTACTATTTTTTCTTTTTTTCCAAAAATAAGTATGGAGCAACTCTAATGGAAGTAGATGGTAATGGGTCTTTAACATATCCTGAACCCCGCAACACCGCAAAGGACGGTGGTAATGTTATTTCTGTAAATATGACTATTTTTTTTTTCCTCAATATGAATTTAGCATCTTGTCTTTATTATCTCTATTTATTTCAATAGGTTTTTGTTCCTCTGTTTGTTTTTTCGGATTTCTATGTTCTATTGTTCACAAGGTAGTATTCTATGTCAGCTGAAAAGCATTCTCGGACAAAACCTCTTAGTATTGAACAAGAAAAATGTGTAAGGGTCTATTATGAAAGCAACGTGCATAATGTATGTAAAAAATTCCCCTTGCCTCGCAAGGTCCAGGTATGCGAGCCTTTCTCTATATATTTTAAATGTAATTTTGAAGCATTATGTGCTAATGAGATGATTGGAGCAACACTGTTTTCTATGGTCAATCTTTTGAAATGGTTCATGATACACAGGCAACGGCCCTTATATTTTTTAAAAGATTCTATCTGCGATGGTCGGTGATGGAACATCAGCCAAAGTATATAATGTAAGTTTTAATTTAGTCTAATGAGGACCTCTAAACCTAGGATGTATTGCACTTGTATTTTGGCAACATTGAGTCGGAATTGAAATTCATCAATCGATATAGTGAATTCACTACTGAATTTATTTGAACATGTTGAAATTAGTTATAATGATTGCTTCTGGGTCATTGCTTGTGTGGTGTGGATTAGTCATTTTGTTTTGACTTTTTATTCTTTGAGCCAGTTATTTACTTCTTCTGATTTGGTTTGATTGATTACCTGTGTTTATATGTCTAAACTTCATTAAAGTCATTGTTGCATTTATTTGATTGACTTATCTATTTTCAAGTGTTTATTTACTTGCTAGTTTCTCAATATCTCATACCAAACTTTTCCACAGGTTGGCATGCATATATGCTGCTTGTAAGATAGAAGAATATTATGTGTCAGCCGAGGAGCTTAGTAAGTCCGTGGTTTTACAGGATCATCAAATGATTCTCAATTACGAAATGATAGTCTATCAGGTATGTACATGCCTCAAATAACAAAGTAATCTAAGTTTTATGTTTTGTTTTTGTTCATCTATGATGTGAAACCCTTGTTTTGCAGAGTTTGGAATTTGATCTTATTGTTTATGCGCCATATCGCGCAGTTGAAGGCTTCATAAACAATATGGAGGTTTGGCTGTGAGGAACTTTTAAAATGTTATTTTAAAACCATTGATGCATGTCAAAATAAATCCTTGTGCTTTATCTTTCTTCTGGATTAGTAATTGCATACGACTTGGCTGATATCAGCTGTGGTTTTTTTTTCATTGGGTTTACTTTATGCCAAAAATTGTGACTGTGGGCTTTATCAGGAATTCTGCCATTGCTATGAAGGTGATGATCAGCTCCCAAGACTCAAGGTACTAATCCTATTGTCCAATGTTATTATTGTCATATTGGCTATTCCCACATCTAACACTTGTCGGATGAACATGAACTTCCAATATATAGTTGTTGTTCCTTTAATTCCTTCTCTCATGGAACCATACTTTTTTTTTTGTTTAACTACTCTTCTTCCCTTGGTATATAATACTCTATGCATCCTCTTTAACTTAGACATGTTAACAAACTTATTGCTTTTCTTGTAACATTCGTATGGTAAATTTTCTTCTGATGTATAGACTTTGCAAGAAAAAGCAGACTTGGAAGTTGATAAAATGATGTTTACAGATGCATCACTTTTATTTCCTCCTGGTCAGGTATTCTCAGACAACTAACGTGTAAATATCAAAAGTCCATATTTTTATTAACATTACATAAAATTGATTAACTAATATTTTTTAAATTCTAGTTGTTTGTTTCAAAATTGGAAATATGCTTGTCTTTGCTTTCCTTAATCATCAGAAAACGGAAAACCTTGGCTACACTTCTCAAGGACTGATTTCAAACTAAACCAAACATTTTCTGGTCAAGCCAGTTTCAATATTCTAGTTTAGCGTTGTATTAAATTATTTTACTCCAAAATCTAACACCTGTCTGTCTTGTGACACAGTTGGCCTTGGCTGCTCTACGAAATGCAAATGCAATCCATAAAGTTATTGACTTTGATAGGTACTTATTATTGCTTTCTGATCCTTCCACTTGGTTTTTTCCCTTTTGTTGTTACAAGGTCAATAACGAAATGGCCTCGTGGAGTATGATATTGTAGTATCTTGACCCGAATTTTGTATTTGCTTACACTGGCGCTTAATTGCAGTTATCTCAGGAGCATTTTTGGCCGTCAGAGTTCCATGCATAAAATGTCCGAACTTTCTGAATCACTGAATGCTATCGATTCTTGGGTAATTGGTCCTCATTCTGATGTTTTTCATTGAACTGACCAAATGATGTTTAATTTCAAAGCAACATTTTTGTATTAGCCGGGAACCAATTTTCTTTTGTTTAACATGGACCATTGGGGCATTGGTTATCATAAATAGATGCAGGTTAGCAAATACGAGATTCCTTCTAAAAAGGTAAAAAATCATATTGACAGAAAACTGACGTCTTGTTGGGGTTTTAGCTCTCATGACGAGTACGTAACACTTCCACTTAACAAAATATTATATAGGGATAATTTGGTGTCATATAATAACTTTGTGACTTGGTTTACAGGGGAAAGAAGCAGGAGAAGAAATCGAAGCACAAATCTGAGAAGAGCTCAAAAGAAGCACAAAGTTCTATGCCATCTCCTGTATAGGTATATATGTTCATCTCCTATAGTTGGCAATTTGGTTTTTCATTTGGACACGAAGGATAAAATATTCTCTTAACCGACAGTTAACGTTTGCTTCACCTGTGTCCCTCATTATCATTCGTGTGACTTGTTTGTGACCAAGTGATCTAGTTTTCTCCAAATCTGATGCATGATTACATTTCACTTTTGCTGATGATCAACAGACATTTCTGTTTGAATATAAATCATTTCTCCTATAGCTTGCAAGGCTTGTAAATGCATAAATGAATAAACCGTATATATATAAATAGTACAAACCACTCACTGATCTAACTAACGTTCTTTTCGGTTCAACAGTTACGAATAAAAGAGGAAATAAGGTGGCGATAAAATATAAAAGAAAGCTGAACTAGAAAAGGAAAATTCATTTAACACAAGACATAAAACTATCTATCACTAAAATTTTCCTAGCGAGAGAAGCAAATTCATTTAGTTGCTCAACCTGAATTTGCTGAACTTTTGTGCTTTGATTCTAGTTTCTCTTCATTGCTTGTATGTTAGTTTACAATTTTCGTCTTCGTATGAGATTGTATTAATTTCTCCCGTAAATGTGTTTTTTACTTACGAAAATTTGGATTAGTTATTAACAATTACAAGCAGAAGAAATTTTCAAGATACAAGACCATCTTTTAAGTTTTCTAGCAACAGTTCATCGTAATAGCTGCTTAGATTTGGTAATGAATTATCTTAGAGACAACAAGTGCACTGTTCATACCTCTGACAAAAGGTCTTGGACATTGTATGAAAACCTTTCAACTTGAAGCAACTTGAAGCAATGAAGTCATGGCAATTTCTTTTAGTACTTCCATACCTTTTTGCACCTTCAAATATGTCTGAAAAACTCAAATTCTATGGTTCAAAAAATTTTTTTACAAAGTGATTTTACAAATAAAGATTTATTTTACATAGGACAATCCAAAAGTGAATTTTAGATTACAATCCGCAAAACAATTCTAGATTCAAATTATTCAATCTAAAAGTATATTCTGCATTGAATTATGCATTGAATAATTCGAAATATGTTTATTAATTGCATAATCCCAAAATATATTCTGAATTAATTTGAAATATATTTCTAGAATATATAATATAAAATTATTTAAATTCAAAATATATTAATAAATTTATAATTCTATTTCAGATTATGCAATCTAAAATATATTTTTTGAATTATACAAATCATGTCATATAAATATATATTGTATTGTGACATTCAAGACATCTTTTCGAATTCCACGATTAAGACCATTTTTTACTCTTCCAATCTCCCCCGAAACTATTGAGATGAAAAGAAAACAGAGAGTTGTCCGAAGTTCACATTCAAGACTACCTTGAACTGTGTTATCTGTCCAACTAATCAACACAAGAGGAAAACAACAGAAGGACTCTTCTGCTCTCTATGATAATGCTTTAGAAGTCAATTACCAAACAGAATCACAAGAGGAAATAAGTAGTGACTAAAAAATGTTAAACCCAATAAATTATTTTATAAACATTCCTCTGCCAGTTCAAGAAGTTAAATAGTGAAGTTATGGTTTAATTTTTATCTAAAATTATTGAGACAGCTTTAATTTTTTTTAAAACTACTAAAAGAAAACCCTACAAAATTTGATCAAATTTTATCCCTACTATATTGAAAATGTAAAACATAATTTATTCCTTTTCTTTATTGATTGATTTCTTTACTTTTATTATCTAAAATAATGATTCATTACTTTTATATAAAAATTGTTTTTATATAAGAAAAACAGAGTGTATGATGTGAAAGAAAATATGAGTGCAAAAAAGTTGGACTTTAATAAAAGTACGAGGTTCAGTAAGAAAATATGGGAGTAGATGAAGTAATTACCACTCGTCACATTTCAAATAACTATCTTTATTTTCTAAAAATAGGTGATAAACACCGTTTATTTTATAAATGATAAACGATTTTTTAGTTGTTAATGTTTTATATTCAATTTTGTCTCGATCTTTATCTATAATAATATATAAAAATGATTTTTTTTATTGTGTCTACATTTTATAATACTAATTTTATCCTTTACAATATAATTATTTATTAAAATTTTTAAAATTAATGGTTATTTTTACTTATTTTCTATAAATTTGTTTATCTTTTTTTCTTCTTTTTAATTCATCAACAATTAATTTCTCTATTCATTTCACTTTATTTTTAATAAATATAAATTTATTTTATATATTAACTTAATAACATTACACTATTATCACATATTAACACTATTAACATATTATCATTCATATCTAAAAAATGCGTACACACAGGCGTTATAGTGTAACGTCCCATTTAATTAATAAGCAAAATTAAAAGAAACGTCACACACGAATAGTATAGCAGCGTAGTCCTGGGGTCTTAAACACAAACCCTACATTATCCTAGGCACACCACGATGCCCAAAACTAAAACAAATACAAGGTGCAACAGAATCAACATAGGAAATTAAAATATAAACTAGTACATGGGTCATAGCCCAGAAAGAAAGCCCATAAAGTTGCAAATCCAGTCCAAGCAGACTATGCAATGGAACCTCCATCACCCTGATTATTTCGAGGAGTTCTCACCTCTGCTCACATCAACAAGTTGATGATCATTGCAAAAGAAAAGACCACACCACAGAACATACAACCATAAAATGTAGGGTAAGCTAGAGCACAAAATAATTTCTTCATGCAATCAGATACACTTTCGTAGTCAACTATACATACAACACCCAAACATGCTATGACTCTCAAACCAATACACTAAGACTCGACTCAACTTATCTGGATACATACAGTCTAGTCGGATTCAACGGATGCTTGCACTTTTGGTGGATACCTCTGCTCACCCCCGAGCTATGTGTTACAAGTGTTACAATGAATCAATTCCCTCACACACAAGGTTAGCCCTTAATGAGTTTCAGACCTCCTGTTACTCTGACCACAAGAGTGTTAGGATACAACCTTACCTTGAATCCTTACCAGACCATATAGATGGGGCACCACCAAGGACACCCACTAACAAGGGCCATGGAATTACGTTCCGACCACTGAAGCACGACCCTGAGATCCCACCTAGAGATCTCAAGGATTTATGCATTGACCGTCGACCAATCATACCCAAACAATCAAGGAAGATTTATCATGCATATACATATATTATGTCAACCTTTATTACCAATCCCTTTCATGTTTCAGATCAAATCCATACCAATTCATCATACTCCATCCATGAGTATTCCCATTCTAACTCATCTCGTTACCATGTCACTTTAATACCAACTTCCTCATTAAGATCACATGCTAAGTTCATGCCAAACCCATTATTCACAATTCATGAATCACATCACTCAAGCATTTTTATTTGTCTCATGCATTTAACACAATACTCCAATCCAAGCAAGCATTAACCATCCAAGATTCAAGGAAAACAATCACACATCACACTGCCTCGCCTAGCTCCTCGCTCAGGCTGAAGGGTCTCGCTCAGGCGAGAGGCTCTCGCTCAGGCGAGCCCTCTTCGCCCAGGCGAGGGCTCGAAAAGGGGAACAATAGCCTCACGCAGGATCTCGCTTAGGTGAGACCCCTCTCGCTTGGGCGAGATGCTCGCTCGCTTAGGAGCAACGTGGGTCGCTTAAGCGACCGCTCGCGTGAAGCAGCTTGGGCGAGCCTTTGTTGATCTCGCCTAGGTGAGACATGCTCGCTTGGGCGAGAAAACCAGTGCTCACTGCTGTTCTCTCGTGCACAAACACTCAACAGGTCACAAATGGCTCAATACTACCATACACAGGTTCACACCAACACACCAAGCATATTAAAATGATGAAACAGTAGCACAATCAGCACAACACAAAAGAAAAGGGTGAACCCTAGCCTCTTGTACCTGAAAACAAGCTAGCGGGACACTCCGACACGCACACAGAGAGCACGACTGTCCTAAGGATGGCCAAAGAGTTGAAACGAACGGTAAAACAGAAAAAGGAACAAGTTATTACCAAACCCTAACGGTAAAAATGGAAATAGGCCCAGAAAAGGGGAATCATGTGCTGAGGAGTGACTTACGTAGAGCGGAAACTTGACTTGAGCTAGCTTGAGGAAGGTTGACGGCTAACCCTAGCAGAGAGTGGCGGTTGCTCAAAGGAGGCAAGGAGACGTGTTTTCTGGAAAGTGAATGAAAGAATGGAATTAGGGCAGATTAGGGTCTAAATCCCCAATGGGCCAGCCCTTAGGCCCATTACATTAGGGCATCCCTTTTAATTTTGGGCAGAAAAGAAAAAAAGAATTTAGTGGGCCTTACACTATAGTGCCTATGTGGACTCTAGTATTTATTATTTTTGTTCAATTTAGTCTCATTTTTTTAAATGGAGTAATTTTGTCTCCATTTTTAAAATGGAACAATTTTGTCCCTTTAAAAATTATAAATTATATAATCACGTAAAGTAATGGTGTTACTCCTCGTTTTTTAACCTCTCAAAATTTTAAAATCACATTTGATTTTTAACCTCTTAAAATTTTATATCAATGGTGTTAGTCCTCATCCTTAAAATTTTCGATCTAATTTTAAACTAATTGTAATCCTAAACTAAAAACATTTAATAAAAATGTGAATTTTATCAAAAACATTATTATAACATTTATATAAAAATGAAATTTGGTTTCAATGTGGAAAGGGACCAAATTGTTCCATTTAAAAAAAATTAAGACTAAATTGAACAAAAATAACGTATATGAAAATCAAATTAAGTATAAAATATTGACTTTAACACAAAACATGCAGTTGAGTTTACACGTAGAGATTTTTTAAAAATGAGAAAAAACTAAAATAATTTAAAAATAAAAAATAAAAGTAAATAAAAAATTCATGAAGTAACACGTGACTAGCATTCTTCATTACCGCTAATTATTTAAACAATATTAGTAAAAAATGACCAAATTGAATAAAATTGAGACCTGATTGAAAAAAAAAAAATATTATGACTGAATTGATACAACTCAACAATAATGTAGACCAAATATATATTTTAACCTAACTTTTTAAATAAACCTTTTTCAATTAATTAATTATCATTTATTATTATCTAACCATATATAAAAACTAGTCCTGTGCGTACGCACGAGTCGTGCTATTTTTATTTTTTGAATTCTTTAATTTATAGTTTCTATTAGTTAGAAAAGCAAAATTAGTATCTTAGTATTACAAAAAGATATATTGTGATACATGTTTCACACTAACAATATATTTAAAATGACAATATTTGGTTTTAAGATTTTTTTTAAAAAAAATTTGTATTGATGTAAATCAAATAAAATTTGAATTAGTTATAATGTGTAATTGTACATGTTTTATATAACATAGTTAAATAATACAAATCGTTTGTAATTACGTATCAAAAAATATATAAATATATATATATATATATATATATAGAAGACATGTTATAATATAATTGATTTAATCATTATATATAGGTTTAACTAATTAAGATATAAATAAAAGACAAGTATATTATAATAGACTTAATAATTACTAGCGTGATATTATATTAGTAAGTAATAATATTGTAATGTTGTTAAGTTAATATATAAACTAAACTTATATTTATTAATAATAAAGTAAAATATATCAGAACAGATAAAAGAATAATCATTGATAAATAAAGAAGAAGGAAAGAAGTAAAGATAGCCAATTTTATAAAAAACTTGTAAAAATAACAATTAATTTTAAAAAATTTAATAAATTATTATATTTAAAGAGTAAAATTGGTATTTTGAAATGTGAAAAAAAAAGGAAAATTCCCCTATATATCGTTACAGATTTACGGTTTTAATTGATTAAAATATAAGTCTTAGTATATACTTCTTAGATATTGTGTTATATTGTGTTAAATGAAATAACAACATATTTTATTCTTTAATAGATTACTTTAAAATTGATTACTGTGCTTTGTCAATATCAATTGTTCATCCTTAAAACAACCAAATACATATTCTATTCTATCAACACTTTTGGGCTTTATTTAATCAATTAGAATTTAGATTCGAGATTTGCAGACAAATTGGCAAATATTTATTGGAACTTCAATTGATTATGAAACTGTTCAGAAATCATCTGATATAAAATTACAAGATAACTATAATGAGAAAAGAGGTTCATTTACCTCTAAGTTACATGAGAGCAAGTAGAACATAATCCGCAGAGATACTTATAATAAGTATATCAATATAAGAGAAAAACAATTAGACAAGTATTAACATATTTTATGCCCAACACAATATTAATATATAGAGTTCCAAACCTGAAGAGAGACAACAAGACGATGGTTTGGTAGAAATATAAAGCTTGACAGGAAGAAGAAAATGAAGTAGAAAGTCTTCAAATTTTATTCAATAAACATGAAGTAGAAAATCACTGGTAAATCAAACAACCTTGTATAGATGAACACAAATCAAGACATATACTTCATGGCTGATTTTCAGAGACCTGGACGAAGCCATGTCAACCTCGGCGAAGCACCTCGTTTGTGGTTTGCTCTAAAGATTGAAACATGTTAAAAGTATACTTAGAATGAGTCAAATTCTTCTTACAATATAGGTAAATAAATGATAAAAATAAAAATATAGTTATATTTCACAATCTCCATCAACAATAATAAAGAGATCAAATAATAACTTAAACATTAATTTAAAAAAATAATAAAGTTAACCATAGCCAATACAAAGTAAACAATCTAAATAATAATGTCTCTCTAGAAGGACATCATGTCCTATTTTTAAGAGATTAAATTACGCAATGACATATATAAACACTAAATCTCTTAACATTATCATCAAATTTTCATATTAAATTTTTAAAGCATAAAAACAATCCCTCGTGTGAAACATCAATTTGGAACAATGTCTAACAAAATTGTAAAACTTTCAAAAACAAACAAATAAAAGCAGAAACCATATTTAAAAAATCATACTCAAGAGACAAGTGATTATACTAACCTAGTTTCCATCCCAACTATAATTTGAAAAAACATAAATAACTGTTAAACATAACAATGTACCAAACAACTAAAAATATAACAATAGGGCAACTTAAAATAGTTTTAAAATCTAAATAGCTCCCAAAAATTTAAATGCAAATGCGTACTGCAAATTTTAGATATATAAATCAAAAGACGTACACATTTAAATTCAAATCTTAAAGAATCCAAAGATATTTAAGAATAAGGAGTACAAAGAAATTTAAATGTTCTATAATCATAAAGATTTGACATAAATCTCACCTCTGATTGCTCATAAGTGGCCTGAAAACACAAATAGAAATAGAAATGAATAGAAAATAGAAAAATAAAAGTATTCTATCAATTACACGGGATAACATAGAATAGGCTTAACAAATATAACCATGTGAACTACATTAACTCATTTTATGTTCCTTAATCCTAAATGTTTGACACAAATCTCAATTCTAATTGCTCATACTATAGCTTGAAAAATAAATAGAAAGTAACAAAAAATAGAAAAATAAAAGTAATTTATCAATTACACTAGACAACATAGAACTGACCTAACAAACATAACCATAAGAACATATTAACCCATTAGTAAAATTAGTGATATTATACATGTACCGCAAAATATGCAAACATTAATCCATTGAGAAACTCAACCCACAACGATAGACATCATAGGAGCAACTAAACCCACAACAATAATGAAACAACCCCATAAATACAATTGATGGGAAAAGTAGCGAAGGATACCTCAGTGGGTGACGTGTGACTCACATGGTCTTGAATGATTTAGATCAAACTGGGAAAGGGTGTGTGGCTTTTGATCTTTGTAATGAACAAACCTCACAACACACCAACGATTCAAGTTGTAAGATGGTAATGAAATATTATACAAAAGTAATCAAGTAAAATGATGAACATAACAATAAAGCTTACCTTATCAAACTCTAAACTTCTGAAGAAAAACCTTAATTATAAAACCCTACACTGTAACATCTCGGTCGGATATTACTAATTTTAAATAATATAAAATAAAAGAAATAATAAAGTCACATTTATTTAAATGTCTTTCCCAAAACACGGGAAACTAAAAACATTTAATAAACTCATCCAATTAAACCACAGTGTTCCAATAATCCATACTAGTTCATATCTAGTAAAAAAATGTGGTTAAAAAAAAATCTAAAATTAAAATGATAGTAAACTTCCATAAAAATCTTTCCCACACTAGCCCCTCTCCAGCTCTATGCCTCACCAACATCACTTGGAACGTCATCTGTTCCCGTGTGACAAGTCACACGATCATCGCCACACACACAGAAAGGGTGAACTCATAAACAATTAATATATATATATATATATATATATATATATATATATATATATATTAATAAAATCAAGATACACCAAACTATTTTATTCTAGTTAATTCTTGACCAAGACCTTATTATCCCAAGGTTTTTAAACCTACAAGTCACACAAATAATTGACCATGGACTCAGGATATATGATGCTTTCATGAACCTGCCCGCTCGTGGTCCCACCTCTATGAACCTCCCCGCTCGTAGTCCAACCCTACGGACCTCCCCGCTCATAGTCCAACACACGTGATCCACCAACTACGAACCTCCCCGCTCGCAACAATTCTCAAGTGTGAGCACAAAACATACGAACCTCCCCGCTCGTATCCCCACACAAGAGCATCATGATATGAACCTCCTCGCTCATATCATCATGTGTTCACCACCATCATTGAACCTACCCGCTCATGATACAATCAACATCTCTTAGTCCAAGTCTCACATCACAACATCAAAACGAAAATTAACAAAAGCACACTGCACTATACAAGGTACATACTCAAGCTGGTCTTAGGGATTCCAATGCTTCTGTAACATCCCGATCGGATATTACGGGTTTAAATAATAAAATAAAATAAGAAAATAAAATCACATTTATTTTAAATCCATTTCCCAAAAATGCGGGAAATTTCAAATAATTTATTTCATAATAAAAATAACTCTAAGTTCAAATCTTCTCAAAATTCAATAAAATATCAAAACAGTCTCATAATAGATTACATCTTTATTCCAAAACCATAAATGATAAAACTCTATAAAACTGTTGCCATGAGTTTTCCTTGCTCCGCTGCTAAGCCTCACCAGATCCACCTGCAACATCATCTGCTCCCATGTACCGTGTACACGATCATCGCCAAACACAAGTAGATACGGTGAGATAACAATATATATATATATATATATATATATATATATATATATATGGCACAAATATACAAATCACACAATCACCACCATGTTATTCGTGTTCTACATCTTCTAGTGAGTACCTCTAGGTGTCTTGCTGCCATACCTATCGGCCACAACCGATAGAGCACGTGCGGGAAACCATGCTAAGGATCACACACCGTAACGCCAGGTGGAGTTTCCAATACGAACATAGTTCATAACGTCCTAAGACTACCAAACTCATCAGCTAATTACTGAGGAGGGCAATTTATCTGGACCCATCCGTATTGGTCACAACAACCACACTCACACCGACAACACTCGCCAACCCAAGCCACAACTCAAGAGTTTCTCGTGTTCATCCGCCATCCCGAGCCACAACTCAAGAGATGTTATTCCAAGCCACAACTTAAGGAATACCACATGCTTAACCCTTATCCTGAGGCACAACTTAAGGGATACGTTCCGAGCCACAACTCAAGGAACACCAGCAAACAGACCCTTAAGATATCCTAGAAGCCTTGTAGATCACGAACATAAAATCAACAACCCAAGGCTGCTGTAGTAAAATTGCCTGGCGGGGACACGTATCACCAGGTGCTAAGTGCCTTAGTCTTTACTGCCACTGCAACTATCATCTGGCGGAACTTCCTTTGCTGCCAAGCACCACGCGCCTTAGTATTCACTGAACTGCAGACTCCGCCTGGCGCACCCCTCCTTATCGCCAAGTGCCACCGTGATCCAGAACCCCTTGTTTCTACGCTGTCGCCTGGTGGGTCGATCACCACCACCAGGCGCTACACCAGTACTTGCGCATTACTGGTTTTGGTTCAGATTCAAGCACACTCCACACAGGTTGCTCTCATTCTAGAGTATCCCTAATGAAAGGCATTACCATCTATAACGTTCCAGGCCTTATAGCACCTCACATGTGCATTCATCCCCTAGTCATATAGATCATCCCAAGCATGCTCAAATAAAATATAAGCAACAAAACTTTAATAATTTTAAGCACATCATAACAAGCATAATACCAATCTGCTGCAGCAAAATCGCTTGGCGGGGGATACATACCGCAAGCGCTGCCGCTTCTAGATCGCCTAGCGTTATAAACCCAGCGTCGGGCGGTTCCTGTTCTGTGAAAATATGAAAAACAACGTTTTTCGTGAATCAGAACACCACACAACTCTAGTATGGCGTCTGACGGCCAATTGGGTGCCGCTAGGCGGTTCCTGCACCTGCGAACCTTACCCCCTTCACAATAACTCTTATTTCCATCAATTTAAGACTCCATAGTATACAATCCCAGTTATTAGGATTACGGTTCATCCCTAACACTTCCCATTCACGACTTCATTCACATTTTCCCCTTAGATTGCTACCACTATAGAAATTCCCAATTCATCAACCCTAATATACAAGTTCATACAATTTTCACTAAATTGAATCCACTAGTATATATACTACATCAAATTCTGACTTCTAATAATTTCCAATTGAATCCACTTGTATATATTACACCAAAATTGGGTCAAATCCACTCGCGTCGCCTAGCGGGTGTTCATCGTCGCCAGGCAATTCAGCCAAAAACCCAAAACCTAGGTTGCAGCTATGTGTCGCCTAGCGGCCAGGGAGCTGCCGCTAGGTGGTTCTTCTTCAGGAACCCAAAACGAATGCAAAAATGATGTGTCGCCTGGCGGTAATTCATCACCCGCCAGGCGATTTCTGGAAAAAAATTTAGAAACACAAAAATCACATGAATAAGCAGAATATGTGCATCCAATTCATCTTACATCTCAAGAAAATAACGACACGAAAAAAAATAACGGAGTCCAGCTCCCCTAACCTGAATTTCTCGCTTTAAAATGGATGATTATAGAGTTCTTCCTTGATCACCAATTTCCTCCCTTGGCTCCAACCCAATTCAGCTCCTTTGCTTACTCTTTAATCACTTTGTTTCCTCTGAATTTGTGTACCTTGCAACACTATAATTTACCGATCTCAAAAAACCCTTCCAATTGTCTTAGTTTGCCTTTTTATTATGGTCCTTAATTGTGGTTAATGACCAAAAAAGAAAATGGCATTAAAATGAATGTAATCGCCATTCAAATTCCATTATGAGTTGTTTTTCAGCCACTCTTGGCTTCCTATGCCCTTTCACCTTCATGCCACAAGGAATTTTGGCAAAAAAGAAGCTTAATATGGTTCTACCAAGGTTTGAACCCATGACCATGCCAATGCCAACTCAATACACAACCATTTAACCAATTCATGTTTTGTGATGATTAATATAATTCTATGATTATATTATCACTCAACATGATCAAACATATTATTAAAATTAACAGATCAAATAACACACAATTAGCATACATAGGACTCGAACCCAAACAAGTACTCTAAACCATTTGAGCTAGTACTTTTCCATGTTACACTAATCAATATTAATTACCATAAAGGCTCCCACTACTCACATTTATTAATTAATTAATTAATTTTCTCTGGTTTTACAGCTTCCACGAACCTGCCCGGTCGTTGCCCAACTCTACGAACCTCCCTGCTCGTAGTCCGACTCTATGGAACTCCCCGTCCGTAGTCCAATACACGTGATCCAACAACTATAAACCTCCTCGCTCGCAACAGCTCTTAAGTGTGAGCACGAAACATACGAACCTCCTCGCTCATATCCTCGCATGAGAGCATCATAATATGAACCTTCCCGCTCATATTATCACGTGTTCATCACCAGTCATGAACCTACCCGCTCATGACAATATCAAGCATATCCCAGACCAGGACCAACACAACAAGCCATGCAAAACGTATCACAAACGCCCCCTGCCATTGCATCATCACCTGATGCAGCCTAAACGCCGCCAGGCGAAATGGCTGTGCTACCCGCTTGGCGGTTCCATATCACCGTCGGGCACCACAACACACAAGACTTCCCTGTTTCCTACCATCGCCTAATGGTCCACTCTGCATCGCCAAACGCTACACTAGTGATGTGACACTACTGGTTTTAGGTACTCTAATTCAGCTCCTAGCATCCAACCATTCAATTCTTACACCAAAATTTCTAAGAAAATTTATCATCATAAGACAAAAATACTACAATAATGCGTGACATATTTTGCAAACTATAGACCTCAAATTGACGATCCGACCGGTCAAAACAAAGAATAGCATGTTAAGAACCAACTATCCAAATTTGAGCTTAATCCAATGGTTAACGAGTCAAAAAAATCAATTTTAATATGAGTGCGTAAATTAGAAAAAAAACGTAGTCGCCCAACGAGAGTCAGATACCAAAAAAAATGCGAAAATCAGCGTTTTCTACACAAGATACCTATTTTAAAACGCTAAGCATTCCAAAATTTCACAGAACAAAGCTACCAAACGTTCCATTATCGTTTTACATAACTTCCGAATCCATTTATATATAAATAATTCGTATATCAATTATCTCATCCAGAAAATACACCATTTACCAACAACAACAACAACATTGAAAATAAACCAACAACAACAACATTGCTAAAAAAAAAATCAACGTTTGCACCACAAAAAAAAAAAAA
>Ga0209589_1007218_pt1 | contig 17971 bp, 8 predicted proteins | sample CowpeawhiteBW_FD_187525 | JGI IMG/M metagenome (GOLD analysis project Ga0209589, IMG submission 187525) | Root nodule microbial communities of legume samples collected from California USA - Cow pea white BW (SPAdes) (version 2) | ecosystem: Host-associated > Plants > Roots > Nodule | place: USA...
ATATTTATTTACATGTGTATATATATATATAAATATAAAAAAAAATTAAGAATTAAAAACAAGGTGATGGATCTATTTATCCTGTGATGCAGGCAGGTTATAGTTTTTAGGCTTAAATAGTAGTTTGGTCCTAGTTTTTGTTTAGTTTTTTTAATGTGGTCCTACTTTTGTTTTTTTTTTTCAATTTGGTCTTAATATTGGTAAATTTTTTTCAATTTGGTCTTTTTCGCTAACACAGTTAAAATAGTTAACGGATGTGAAATGTAACAGCCACATGTCATTTTGTGATTTTTTTGATTTTTTTAATTTTTTTTAAATTTTTTTAATTTTTTTAAATTTTTTATTTAAAAAAATGTACACGTGTCAAACTTATATCATGCCACGTGTCATTTTTGTGATTTTTTTTAATTTTTTTAATTTTTTTTAATTTAATTTTTTTAATTAAAAAAAATCACGTATCAAGCTAATATCATGCCACGCATCAGAATCAGATTTTTATATTCAATTTGGTCCTAGTTTTTTTTTAATTTAGTATTTTTGTTCCTCTCTAAAGACAAAATATAATTTGTATATAAATGTTATATGGATATTATTATTAAAATACATATTTTTATTAAATATTTTTAATTTAAAATTAGATTTGGGTTAAAACTAAATATTTTTAACATCTTAGAATTTTAAATTAGTGGTGTAATTACTTTTTTTTCGTTTTAATTTTAAACTAACTCTAATTCTAAATTAAAAATATTTAACAAAAATATGCATTTTAATATATACAAATTAAATTTTGTTTCAATTTGGAGAGAAACAAAAATTTTAAATTTTTAAACAAAAAATTAGGACCAAATTGAAAACAATTAATGAATATTGGGACCAAATTGAATATAAAAAATTGACTCTGATACGTGGCATGATATTAGCTTAACACGTAGATTTTTTTTTAAATTTAAAAAATTAAATTTTAAAAAATTAAAAAATTAAAAAATTAAAAAAATCACAAAAATGACATGTGGCATGATATGAGCTTAACACGTGTACATTTTTTTAAATAAAAATAAATAAAAAAATTAAAAAAATCACAAAATGACACGTGGCAGTTACTGTTCACATCCGTTAACTATTTTAACGGTGTTAGCGAAAATGACCAAATTGAAAAAAAAATTCCAATATTAGGACCAAATTGAAAAAAAAAAAACAAAAGTAGGACCACATTGAAAAAACCAAACGAAAACTAGGACCAAACTACTATTTAAGCCTAATTTTTAACCTTTCTTTTTGCACGACATTCTGATATGACTCGGTTTTGGCAGGCTAAAATGATCTTAGTAAACTAGTAAACATAGTGGTGGAAACCCCATCAAAAAGGCATGACCTTACCTTTCTTTTCTGGGTTTTTTTGTCCTTATGATGCTTGATCTGGGTCATGGAAGGATTGTTTGGAAGCAGAAGGATCTCATAATCCTCTTCTACAACTTTCCAAAGATCCAAAACCTCCATCTTGAATGTCTATAGATTATAATTTTCTCCATAAAAAATTGAAGGTGCAATGTGTGAGAAATTTGGTTCAACATCCATTTTCAAAACCTTGTAAGAATAAGACTTTGATATCAATTGTAAGATTACAGAACAATTAGACAAGCTAGGAGGATGAATCCAAAATAGAAACGTTGTTATTCAAAGTGGCTTATAATGCTAATATTGAAATACATTTATAACATTACACTAATAAAAGAATAAACTAATTGAGATATTTTCTCCTAAAATCTAGAAACATTTACTTTGACAAAAAAACTTATTCAACAACAGAAAATAAAAAATATCATGTGCAATCATATACAGTTTAAAAATAAATATCTATTATATATGGATTCATGATTTGGGTGAATTAATCAATTAATATATATATATATATATATATATATATATATATATATATATATATATATATATATATATATATATAAGTTAGCACTTTGTAGACAACAACTCTCTTCTTGTGAAAAAATTCTATTCACCTCTTGTTGTAGTTGTTTATTCATACAATACATAATATATTTATAGACCCACATTTCCTGACTGTTGTACTCTCAACGACTATAAACGACTAGTGCATTAACCACTCACAATGGCTAGTTTCTTACAACGGCTAGTTACCCATAATGATTAATACATTTAAGTTTATTAAAAACCCAACAAAACTCCCCCGTAAACTTAAATGATTCTTTTATTCTCCATCTTTGTTCCTTTATTCTTCATCACGGCTTCCAACGTGCAATAACTCTTCTCACATTGTGCTTGTCACTTTCATGAATAGTTAAGTTCTTCGCTTTCTTCATAACTGACTTTCCTTTCACTTTATCTATGGTCGACCCATACTTCGCTTTCCCTGTGGCTAACTTGTTCTCTGCTCTCTCAGTTTTTGCATTCTTATTGGGAAACTTGTTCTTCTCTTTGGCCGACTTGTTACTCATTGGGTTCTTTGTCTTTGTGGCCGACTTGTCGTTAACTGAGTTCTAATCAATAGGCCGACTTCCTTTTGAAAGATCAGACCACACTCACATATTGTTGTGCTCAATTTCCTCATCCATTTCAAGTCGCCACTTCTCATCTTGCACCTCCAGTGCAGCTCTCAAATCCTTCTCAACTTGTAATTGTTCTTGTAAACTTGAAACATCTTCTTCAAATTCCAAGCGCTGCTTTTGCAAAGCCTGTTTCCTTCTCTCTAAACTTGCTTGTATAATTAAAGTATCTCTAACCTCCTTTTCAATACTTTGTTGCAAGTCTCTTTTTGCAATCTTTAGCCTTTGGTTTCTTCAAATTCTGAGTTACTCAAGCTTTTCACGTGCTCCACCGAGCTATCTGAATAATCCACTTGCTCCACCAACTTATCCGAGCTGTGTAGGCGTTCCACCAAGTTAATCGAGTTGGCCTCATGCTCCACCATGGTGTCCAGGGTATCTACATGCTCTACCATCCTGTGTGGGCTATTTGCATGTCTCACCATGCTATGCAACCGAGTCGGTTGTCTTACTGAGCTATCCACATTACTTGATTGTCTTGTCGAATTATCGATTATACTCAGCCTTCTTGTTGAATTCTCCATGCTACTTGGTCTTCTTGCCGAGTTCACCATTTGCTTATGCTCGGCTCCCGAGCTACGCGCCATCATCAACAATGTCGCTTCTTCTTCAACATCTTTTGTGAGGTTGATCGTCTCTTCCTTTCTACTTTCAGATCTACAATATTTGGCAAAATGACCGGACTTACCACAACTGAAACACTTCCCTGAGTAACAGTCCTTTGCATAATGGCCATACTTGCCACACTTGAAGCACTCAACATTTGAGTTGCTTGATTGACCTCCTTTCCATGGACCTCGTCCTCTTCCATGCCAATTTTGTTGACTGGATTGTTCTTTCTCTTCTTGTCCTCGGCTTCTACCACCATAACCGCTTCTTATACCTCCTTGATATCGTCCTCTACCTTGAGATTTCTGAGCTTTCTCATCTTTAATTGACATCTTCGTTTGGAGTAATTGATCAAGTGGCTCCACTTCTTCTTCTTTCGTTGTTCGTGTGCTTCAAAAGATCTTGCAAGTTCTTCAACCGTGAGCTTTGATAGGTCCTTGGACTCCTCAATCGCGCACACCACATTCTCAAAGTCGTTTGTCAATGACCTCAAGATCTTCTCCACAACTCGGCTAGCGGGTAATGTCTCTCCGTTTTTAGCAAGTTGGTTCGCCACGGTTTCAACTCGAGTAATGTACTCGGCTACTCCTTCAATCTCTTTCATTCTCATGCTCTCTAATTCGCCTCTAAGTGTTTGAAGTTGCACCTGCTTCACTCGGTCATCTCCCTTATACGCCTTCTCCAAAATATCCTACGCTTCTTTTGAAGATTTGGCACTTGCAATCTTCTTAAAGCCAGACTCGTCCACAGCTTGGTACATGATGTACAAAGCTGCCTTGTCCTTCACACGTGTGATATCTCAACGACCTGAGAGAATTTTCATGATTGGCATGTTATAATTTTCTTCATAGATCACATCACAACCGCCTTCTTGTTGATGGGTGGAGGTGGGGTTCCATTGCTCCATCATAGGAACCAAGACATTCATTGCATGCCTCATATCAGGCCTTTTATTAGGTTTATGAGTAGTGTAGTGACATGCCAGCTCAGCCACTTTACATATGCTCTCCATTGTTTCATTGTCAATGGTCAAGGTTCATACTTTCATCAGTTACGTGTGGGATGTTTTCCATGTTGTCTAGAATCCTACAAAACAATGAAACCAACTGACACATTTCTTCACCCAAACTATTGTCTAATGTCTTTCTACAGCTAATTAGTTCCATTAAAACTATTCTGAATGCATACACGTTCACTCTTCTCGTCATTTTAAATACATTTATAACATTGCACTAACAGAAGAAAAAACTAGTTGAGATATTCTCTCCTAAAATCTAGAAACATTTACTTTGACTAGGAAACTTATTCAACAACTAAAAATGAAAATAAAAACAAATAAAAGATATCATGTGCAGTTTAAAAAATAAATATTTAATATATATGGATTCATGATTTGAGTGAATTAATCCATTAATATATATAAAATCCAAGATATCTCAACGGCTTGTCAGAATTTTCATGATTGGCATGTCATAATTTTCTTCATAGATTATATCACAATTGTCTTCTTGTTGATGGGTGGAGGTGGGGTTCCATTGCTTCACCAGAGGAACCATCAGAGGAACCAAGACATTCACTACATGCCCTATATCAAACCTTTTATTAGGTTCAGAAGTGCAATTACATGCTAGCTCAATCACTTTACATATGCCCTCCATTTCAAGGTTCAAGGTTCAGACTTTCATTAGTTACCCGTGGGATGTTTTTCATGTTGTCTAGAATCCTACGAAACCATGAAACCAAGTGACATATTTCTTTACCCAAATTATTGCCCAATGCTTTTCTACCGCTAGTTAGTTACATCAAAATTATTTTAAATGCGTACACGTCCACTATCCTCGTCATTTGAAATACATTTATAACACTACATTAATGGAAGAAAAAACTAGTTGAGATATCCTCTTATAAAATCTAAGAACATTTACTTAGACTAGGAAACTTATTCAACAACTGAAAATGAAAAATAAATAAATAAAAAATATCAGGTGTAATCATGTGTAGTTTAAAAAATAAATATGTAATATATATGGATTCATGATTTGAGTGAATTAATCAATTAATATATATAAAATTGAAGGTATTTCAACGACCTGAGATAATTTCTATGATTGGCATGTCATTATTTATTTATAGATCACATCACAATTGTCTTCTTGTTGATGGGTGGAGTTGGGGTTCCATTGCTCTACTAGAGGAACCAAGACATTCACTATATGCCCCATATCAAGCCTTTTATTAGGTTCAGGACCAGTGCAATGATATGTCAACTCATCCACCCTACATATGTTCTCCATTGTTTCATCGTCAAGGTTAAGACTTTCATCAATTTCATGTGGGATGCTTTCCATGTTGTCTAAAATCCTACGAAACCATGAAACCAAGTGACACATTTATTCACCCAAACTATTGTCCAATGCTTTCTATACCGCTAATTAGTTCCAACAAAACTATTCTGAATGCGTACACGTCTACTTCCCTCGTCATTTGAAATACAAACACTACACTAACAAAAGAAAAAACTAGTTGAAATATTCTCTTATAAAATCTAGGAACATTTACTTTGACTAAAAATCTTATTTAACAACTGAAAATGAAAAATAAACAAGTAAAAGATATCACGTGCAATCATGTGCAGTTTAAAAAATAAATATTTAATATATATGGATTCATGATTTGATGAATTAATCAATTAATATATATAAAAATAAAGATATGTCAACTTGGTATGCCATAATATTCTTTATAGATTACATTACAATTTTATTAAAGCAACAGAAAAGACTTTGACTTATATCCTAACATTCCTTCCTAAGCCAAAGTCACATCAACTAAAACAGAAAAAAATGTAAAGCAACAGAAAAGACTTTGACTTATATCCTAACACTCCTTCCTAAGCCAAAGTCGCATCAACGCAAACAACACCAACAAAGTCTCCAAAAAATTTAAATCTTTCACACTTTAGTGCTTTAGTAAAGATATCTGCAAGTTGAGTTTTTGACCTGTAGTACTCCAATTCCATCCTTCATTTGTTCACCTGTTCATGCAAGAAATGGAAACAGGTCTCTATATGCTTGCTTTTCCCATGACATATAGGATGTCTAGCTAAGTCTATAGCAGATTTATTGTCTATCAGGAGCCTCGTTGTGTTCTTCATTTCGAATTTCAACTCATCAATCAATTTCTCCGACCGCACTGCTTGGCATGCCGCATATATTCTGCTTCGCACGAGGAAAGGGAAACAATAGGTTCCTTTGTAGAACTCCATGAGATGGGTGCTCCTCCAAAGAAGATATAACCAGTTTTGCTCTATGAAGCCCGAACACGGACACAGACGAACACGGGGAAACGTCTAAATTGAAAAAATGTAGGACACATACATGGCGATGGGTGTTCCTTCGTAGGTCACGTACTTCGCCCTTCGATGTTTGCACGAACTGAAAACAACGCTTAAAACCTCTCTCTACTCACAGACTAACCGAGCTCTCGATACCATATAGAAACAAGCGTAAGAGACAGAGCTTTTTACAACCCATAGAAGAGATTACTTTGTATAGCAAAGGGGTTTTGTACTTATACAAATAACAGTCGAGCAATAGACTAACAAACTAAAACAGAAAAAACTGTAAAGCAACAAAAAAGACTTTGACTTATATCCTAACAAAATTTAGTGGATCAGGTTGTGTTTTAAGCATGTTAGTTTACTGTGACTCGTTTTAGCTTTTTTTTAATTAAAAATTAAAATAAAATAGTTTAAAATAATTTTTTGTATTATATAATTTAAAAAGTATAAGTATGTAATAATATTGTATTTAAATTATTTATATTTATAAATTAAATTTTAATTATTAATTATAATTGAGTAATTTAATATGTGAATATAATAATTATTTTAATTGTTATTACTAAATTTTGTTATAAGTATTTGAGGTAGAGTATTAGACTCTTATGAGCTAAAGTTCTATCTCTTGATGAGAAAGCTTCAAGTTTTGATTGAGAAAACACTCGAAGATTTAGCTGCGAAAGTATAAAGAGTATGAACTGAGTCTCATAGTTTACTATTAATTAAGTATTCAGTCGTTGCACAACAAGTGCAAAAGTTTTTTTTTTGGAGAATATTGTATGCAGAGATGGTTTAGTGCACTCCGTTGTCGACGATTCATTAACAAAGACTTCAAATAATTCTTTTTTCTTAGATCGATTGTTGTCCTTACAAAGGGTTTTTCCGAACAAGGTTATAATGAGACAATTCTATAAATAAAATATTTTCTTTCAATCGATGTGGAAAATATGATTTTATAATGACTTTTTATAACGGTTCCACCAGTCATAATAAGTAATGTGGAGATATTTTTGTAATAAAATACAAAACATACTATGATTGTTTAAAATCCAATTATAGAAGATGGTGTAGTGACATTTTTGTAATAAATTACAAAGTATAATATGACAATTATAAATCCAATTGGCATAGAAAGTGGTATGTGACATTTTTGTAATAAATTACAAAATATGTTATGTCAAATAAATTTAGAATCGTCATAATAAGTGATGCGATGATTTTTGATTCCTCATTACAATCCTCCTTTATTTTGAATGCTTTTTTTTCTCTTCACACATTGAAGGAATCCTAGATTAGAGGACAAAAATGTGGAACTTGGAGCACAAACCCTTTGGAGTATGAACCTACCATAGATTCTCCTCATAATAGGCCAATCTTTCTCTTAGTTTCCTCACTCACGTTGGCCCTAGAGTTAGCCGATGCTAAAATTGAAATTGACATCGGCTAAACATATCCGACATTAATTTGAGCAAAATATCTACAAAAATGTCACCATGCATTTTTAACGTGGGATTTTACTAAATCTGAGATTTTACTAAATCTGACATGAAATTGGTGGCATTGAAAGTTTTTTTGTATTAATGAACAATTAAATAGAAATAATGAACATAAATATATTGAATGAGTTGGAAAAATAACTACATCAAATAGAGATGATGATTCGTTTTGTCTTGTCTTAGATATTTTTTAACTTTCATAGATACATATATTTTCAATACTATTCCTCTTAATTCGTCTGGTCATTTTACATTCATTACTATATCATTATTTAACTACAAAAACTATTTTGTATTTTGAATTTTAAGGGAACCAAAACAAGTGAGAAAGAGGTAAGAGTTATATACCAATCACCAAATTAATGGGAAATACCAAATAACACGTACTTAACAAAAAAAATATGAAAATAAATTAATATCAATTAAAAATACCCAAATTTATCTATAACAATATATAAAGGGGATTCCCCTTTTTGTGTCCACATTTCAAAATATCCATTTTACCCTTTAAATATAATAATTTATTAAATTTTTAAAAATTGACCGTTACTTTTACAAGATTTTTATAAAATCGGATGTCTCTGTTTCTTCTCTTTGTTATTATTTATTAATGGTTATTCTTTCGTCTTTTTAAAATAATTTAACATGTAACTATTATTTTACCGTTTGTTTTTCTCTGCAACAACATCATTTCATTACTGTTAGTTTCATGAAGTTGTCTTACCTTGCTTATTGGCTTTGCTTTCACACTCACTTTGTTAATGCTATTTATCTTTATTGGACAAAACAAAAAAGGTATTTTCCATTGTTCCTTTTCATTTATGATTATCTCTATTAAATATCTATTGAACGTTCAATTATCCAATTTATGATTATTCGCTTTTCATTTTTTTATTGTTTCAATTTTTTTTTTCCAAAATAACACGTACTTAACAAAAACACGTACACCAAATTAATGGGAAATACCAAATAACACGTACTTAACAAAAAAAAAATATGAAAATAAATTAATATCAATTAAAAATACCCAAATTTATCTTTATAATTTAAATAAGTATGAAAAAATATATTTTTTGAAGCGGTTGCGTAAACCCCTCTAATACAAAATATTATAGTTTTACTTGAATATTGATCTTGCTGTGCACCTAAATTTCCCTTTTTGCTTTTAAAATTTACATTTCTTACAAGTTTTGTAAATCAATTGTCATTAAATCAATTCATATGAATTATGATAGCAAATTGAGTTAAAAATGAATTGGTTTAACTAAGTGTACCTTATGATAAAAAAAGTTAACTCAAAATGGTGAATTAGATATATAATTTTTCAAAATATAATAATAACATTTTTTTATTAAGTGAACTAAGTTAATTTTAAACTATAATAGAAGAATTTTTAAATTCGTTACTATACTTTGAGTTAAACTCAAGGTGGGTCTAATTATCTAATATCTTACATTTGTTTACTTACATATAAAACTATTATCTGTTCATATTGTTAATTTTGATAATTGTTTGTTAGAAAATTTAAATGCTTTTAAGACAGTAAAAAAGTAAAGATATTTTTGGTGGATAATAAACATGTTATTTATCCATTGTGGTTTAGATGACTAATTGCTCTTCGAATTTGTGGGTATAGGAACACGCCATTGAAGCTCATTCAACATTCCACACAGGGGCAGGTAAATGGGTGATTGTTATTACTTTTTGTTTTCACGTTTCTCTTGTGATTATTGGCTTCAAAGATGGTGTCTCGTTGGTTTTGATAGATTGGTTAAAGGCTCGGAGTGGTCATAGGACTACTTAGTAACTAGGTTGGTTTAAGGGGCAAATGGGCATTTTTCTTTTTGCCTGTTGTGTGACAAGATCGTGACTTTGTGTTTTGGTCACCAGGTGTTTGATAAAATGTTTGACTGACAATTGCAATATGTTATTGCTTTGATGCGAAGAAAGTTTGTTGCCAATGCAAATTCCAGTTTGGTTGGTTTGTTTTTGTTGATAGTGGTTTTTTTTTGTCCGGTAAAATGTTTAGCTATGATCAGTGCTTATGTGGTATTTGGTTTATTGCATAAGTTTGCGAGCTGTCACCTTTTCCATTTTGTGGTTTGAATTATAGTATTGGTTTTGTTCATGTGAGAACTATGTTGCACGGGTATGGGGATTGGGTGGTTGTATGCTGTAATTCTGAAATTGTTGATTCCGTTTAAAGTTGTTGTCCTTTCCGTGAGAGGTATGTGGTAAGAAGAAAGCTTTCAGTTTCTCAGGAAAAACACAGAGGCTTTGGGTTGTTGTATTGTAGGTGTTTCAATTTCAGTCACAGAGGCTCTGTGCCTTTTCATCCTCGTCCCTCTCTTTCTATCTCTCTCTCTAAGGCTTTGGCATGGATTGCTTTTAGTCTGTCCTTTAGTATTGATGTGGAAAAGCTGTGTTAGCTACCTGCAGAGTTTTTTCTTGTGCTAATTTTAGTTTATTTTTACAAATTTTTTTAGTGGAGTTAGGGTTTCGTTTTTTGAATATTTTGAGTGACATTTGAATTGCTACTGGCATCCTTCAGAACTTTGGCCATATTGGATGCAATGCTTCACTGGGGAAAATCTTGTTTTTACACATGATGCTGTGTAAGGCTGAACCCTTTTTCTGGGTCTTGTAGTGATTTCTTCTTTTGGATAGAAAACACAGGTTTCTGATTGGAGAATGAACACAATTTTTATGCATTTCAACAAAACAGCCAAGTGCCTAAATCTCATTTCTGGTGATCTCAGATCACTCTGGCTTCAATTCTGGTTAGTCCACTGCACTCTTGCAGAATTTTTGGAAAGTCAGTGCTCCTTACATCTTTGCAGTCAAAATTGTGATATTCCTCATATGATTACTCAATTTCACTAGTTTTTATCTTAGCTGCTATCCTGATCTCCCTAAAAAACTAATCTAGTAGGGTTGCACGATCTTAAGTGTTGAATTAGTGTTATTGATGATCCCTTTGTGCAACTCACAAGGATATCTTTAGAAGTGATTCATCTGCAAACAACCCTTGAACTTTATTTCCTTATATTTTGATATCCATTTATATTTTCTCTATTTTATTTACTTTTTTGAATGCCTGTGCACGTCTGAATTAATAGATAAATTCATCACAGCCCTTAATTATCTTTTCTCCCTGTTATGTCACTCAAGGTCAACCTTTAGGTGTTTAGGTAGATATATGAATATACTGTGGACATGGTCTTAACTCTTAAGCATTTATCTTTGCTTCTCAAAGTAATTAAATACCCATGAAAAAGTGCATCTGATATTAGAGTTTACACATACCGTGGTTAGAGCTTCATAAACTTGACTCGTACGTTAGAATCGTAAACTTGTAAGAGTTTGCTTTGTATAAAAATGTATTAAAATATCTGTCAATAATATAATAATTTAATATTATATGTAATATATTATGCTATAAATAATTTTTGTATTTTTTTACTATTTTTCTATTATCAGTTGATTGTATTATTTAATAGTTTTTTTATATTTTTCTAATATTATTATACTTCTATCATTACTCTTTAGTTGATATATTATATGTATTATGTTCTGCATAAAAGAATGTTTTTGGACTTAAAGTGAGCCCCAACAATCCAAAATGTCAGCAAGAGAAGATTAAAAACACGCATAAACTCTAATAGGACCCAACTCACTAATTTTGTAGCCCAGTCTGGTGAAGACAGTCGAAACTTAAAACGACCTTAGAAAGACACCAACACAATCCTGTATTCCATAGGCTGTAGCAAGCTTCAGCTAGTTAAGAGGGGATTTAGGGTTCCAGGAAACATGTTGAAACAAGCAATTGGCAGAACTTGCAGAACCAGTGCTCATGCTTTTGAAGGAAACAGAGTTTTGCCTTGGATATATGTGCCTTCGTGCTTTTTCCACAATGGACAGGTAAAGTCTCTTATTCAAAGCACAATTTAAATTATTTTTTCAATATTTTTCTGTAGAATTTCCTTTTTGTCTGTTTAATAAATTATAGAATTTGGTTGAATCTTGATTTAAGTTTCCCACTTTGGGGGAAACTTCATTGGTTTATGTGTCAAAAACAAATGATAATGTACACTCGATTTTCATTTTGTTTCAAGTAATATGGTGTGATGGGCATTACTGCCTTTAATTGAAATAATTCCTTTCATAGATAAATTAGATAATCAGATGCTAAGCTTCAAACAAAGTATGAAATCCTGAAGCTTATAAAGTTGTACAGGGTTAAATTGGCCTGTGATAATAAATAATTTCTTTAGCTTTTGCATATAGCTTGGAATGAGCCTAAGTTTAATAGAAGAAATCAAGTTTGGAAGGTCTACTACAGGAGGAATAAAATTCAGTAGTTTAGGTTTGTGACAAACCATAACAGATGATATTATTGTGTGATATTAAAGGGCCCTGATTTTAAATTATTGTGAGGGGCATTGGTTGATAGTTGGAAGGGAAAAGGATCTATGTTGTACAACAGTTAGTTAGAGATTATTCAGCACTAGTGTGAATTCATTGATCCCACATATATGTGTAGTGTAATCAACTACCTAGTATAGTTTTACCATTCCAAGTAGCTTGTGTGGATTTTATCCAATTGAAAAATAAAGTTGAACAAGCCTAAAATGCCAATTTGAGGTGAATCATTTGTGTAGTATTATTAATACTCATTTTTAATTCATTTATTTTATACAGGCACATATGGCACCTAGAAGCTTTTTTGGGGTAGAGGATTTCCTCGATGATGACAATAGTCGACCTTACACATACCAAAAAGGGAAGAAATCAAAGAATCCAAACAAGCACATATCTTTCAAACAAAGAACGATTGCGTACATGGAGCCGTTTACACTTGATGTGTTTATCTCAAAACGCTTTGTATCAGCTTCACTCACTCATAGGGTGACAAGCAAACAGGTTGCAGTTGCTGGTACCAACTCCAAGGACATAAAAGCTGTTCTTAGGTCTCGGTCAGACATACCAGCATGCATATCCATCGGCAAGATTTTATCTGAAAGAGCAAGAGAAGCTGATGTTTACACTGCTTCCTACACTCCAAGGGAAAGGGACAAGTTTGAAGGGAAAATCAGAGCTGTAGTTCAATCACTCATTGATAATGGGATTGATATCAAGGTTTACCTTGATTGAGTTGAGTAGTAACTCAAGATTTTGTGGCTATCAATTTGATATCAATTGGTGATTACTGGTTTGGTTTTGTGGCTAGTTAGTTACCATATGCTGCTTTGATGGATAGGAAGATGGAGAAGCATTGTTTAGGGCTAGTAATTTGGGGAAATTATGCATGAACAAAGAAAGATCTTTCAAACTCGTGCATGCAATATGATAACTCCTGATTTCACTGTAACCTTAGAGGCTAAAGGGGTTTGTGTGCTGCTCAACATTTGTCATCTTCTATTTGTCGTTTCCTCCCTTTCACTTATTTAGCAGTGAGAGGTGTCAAAGTGAGTCAACCTGACTCACACGAGTTGGCCCATTACGGGTTGAACTACAAAAACATCGACTCAAACCGTCTCACTTTTTGGTGAGTCAAAAATTTTGCAATTTTGCAATTCGGCTTGACCCATTACGGATTGATGAGTTGATGGGTTAGTTCACTTACGTGTGTGTGTATATATATATATATATATATATATATATATATATATATATATATTTTTATTTATTTTATATATATATATATATATATATATATATATATATATATATATATTGCAATTTATTTTATATATGTATTGCATTGTAATAAGAGTAAATTGACTTAATTTATTTTTTATAACAGTGAAATCAAAGTGTTCACTTAATTCTCGAGATATTATTATAAAAATAGTAGTTAAAGATTTAAGTATCAATGTATATAATTTGACAAACAAATCTATTAAACATCTAAACTATTCAAATATTATTGAACAACATTCTAATATTTAAAAATATGAAATCGTGGACTTATATAATTAGAAGTAGTAAATAATTATAACAAACAAATTTAAAAAAATTGTAAATGATGTATTTAGTAATATTTTAAAGATTTTTATTAAATTATTTTAATTACTAAATCAATATTTATATAAAAGAACTTCTAATAAACTCATTCGAGTAAAGTTACACTTATTTACAATTTTTAAAATATTTGATCGCTCATTTAAATTTGGAAAGATGATTTGAGAGAGTTAGTAGATAAATTTGAGAGAGAAAAGAGAATAAAGAGATATTTTTTATTTCAAAGGATTTGAAAGTGAAAATGAAAAAAATTGAATATAAAGATTGTGAATAATTTCATTGATATAAGAGGTAAAAAAAATGTTTTAATGAATTAGAATTTGAGATTTCAATTTTGTTTTTATTGTTAAATAAATATAAAATAAAATGCATTTAGTTAAAATTAATAAAAAAATGAAACATAAATGATCGTTTTTTAAATTTAAATAAATTAATTATGGTAATAAATTATTAATGAAATTAATATGTATTTGGTTGAAAACAATTTTAATTAAATTTTACATTATAATTAAAAAAAATTATTAAATATTTAAATAAAAAAAATTATTAAATATTTTTGCTAATGACTTTTTTACACACACACACACACACACATATATATATATATATATATATATATATATATATATATATATAACAAAAATAAAATATTTAAAAAGTTAATATATATTAATAATTCTAAGAGTTTTAAATTTTATTCTTTTAATATAGAAACAAATTAACATATCTTCAAATTCTGTGGACTTAAAATTAAAACAGTTTAACTTAAAATAATTGGTGAACTGACACTTTTATTTACTTATATGCAAAATTGTTCAGTTATTATTCTTAATTTTGATCATTAATCGTGAAAAAACAACTTAGTGTATCTAAAAAATACTTCTATGACTGCACTAAAATAAACATATTAATATCGGAATAAAGAAAACAGTTAAATATTTTAGGAGGCATAGAAGAAAAGAGATACAGAGAAACGCACCAAGAGACTTTGGGTTGGGTCGTTGTTTCAGGCACATCCCTGTTTGCGTTTTCATTTTCATCCCTCTCTTTCGATCTCTCTCTCTAAGGTACTCTCTCTCTCTCTCTATACTTCTGCAACTACTTGTGGTGTGGTTTAGATTATTAATCGCTCTTCAAATTTGTTGGTTGAGGAACACATGAACCTTAATTTGATGAATTTCAGTAGAATATGCGGGTTTTTGTTTCCAATACGTTGATGATTTGCATCTCTAGAAAATGGGTTTTTGTTTAGGTTGTTGAGACGAGGGAGAATGTTTTGGAATGAATTGCTTTTAGTCTGTCTTTTAGTATTGATGAGGAAAAGCTAAGTTAACTACCTGCCGAGCTTTTTTCTTGTGCTAATTTTGAGTTTATTTTGACAATTTTGTTTAGTGGAATTGGGGTTTCGTGTTTTTGAATTGTTTGAGTGGAATTAGGGTTATGTTTGAGTGGAATGGTTTTTGATGGCTTCTCTTTGTGTGCCCACTTCTTAAGTTTCCATATTGTCATGGTTATTCCTCTGCCCATGTTGTACTGTAAAATTTGCTGCTGGATGTGAGAAAATAAATTATTTTCATCTGTTGTATTATGTCGCTGGTTATGCATTTCAGGGATTTCAAGGCATATAATTCTCCTCTGGTTTGTTCCTGGAGTCTTGGTGTGTGGCTTTCTTTTTTTCCTCATTTACTCTGTAAAGCAACAACTTTTTGTGTATATTTTATTCAACTGCTGCAAAGACTGCATTCTGATGGTCTATAAATTGCCCTTTTTATTCTTTTGGTGTAATGTGGGATTGTTCTATGGTCTTATGATTGGCCAAATTATTTTCCTGTCCAATAGGAGGAACTGATTAATGGAAAATACTGTTTTTAAAGGAATGAACTAGAGGATCTTCATTGGTTATTACTATTTGTAGATCTGCTCGCTTTAGTTTGAAAAAGTACTTCATAAGTTAAACATAATTTTGATTGGTCTTGAAAAAACTTTGAATTTTTTCATGTATTAGCTTGAGCTTTTGAATGAAGTGATTTCTTAAATATCGTTGGACCTGATTCGACATAAAGTTTCCATGTAACAAAGTTTTATTCCAAGCATTAGTAAACTGGTTATATTGTTTTTTATTCCTTCAATTCCGGCAGCTTTACATATTAATGCTAGTTATAAAGGTCATGCTTATGCTTATATACAACAACAGTTGTGGACATGGTCTTAACTCTTAAGCATCTATTTTTGCTTCTCAGAGTTTCATGGGTAGTGCCCTTCTGGATTTAAAAGCATTTCTTCCTCTACAGTTTTTCCCATGACTTGGATTGAACTATTTGTCTGACTGGGTAACAGAGTATGTTCTCTTTTGTTTTAAGATGCAACAGTCATCCTTCTTTGGTATTAATTATTACTGTTTGTAGATCTTCTCATCTTAGTTTGAGAAGATCCTTAAAATATGATCTTAATATTCATACTTATCAATTGAACATGATCGCACCACTATAGTGGTGGTTATAATGTGGCCTCTACCAGTTCTGTTTTGTATAGTGTTGTTTTTATTGTATCCAGAGCTGCGGTCATGAAGCTATTGGCAATTTGGTATCCTTGAGAACTGTGGCCATATTGGATGCTATGCTTCATAGGGGAAAATCTTGTTTGTACACATGATGCTGTGTAAGGCTGAACCCTTTTTCTGGGTTTTGTAGCAATTTCTATTTTTGGATAGAAAACACAGATTTCTGATTGGAGAAATATACACAATTTTTATGCATTCCAACAAAACAGCCAAGTGCCTAAATCTCATTTCTGGTGATCCCATATCACTCTGGCTTCATTTCTGGTTAACCATTGCACTCTTGCAGAATTTTTGGAAAGTCAGTGCTCCTTACATCATTGCAGTCAAATTTGTGATATTCATCATATGATTACTCAATTTCACAAGTTTCTATCTTAGCTGGAAACCTGATTTCGCTAAAAAACTAGTTCTGGTAGGGTTGCACAATCTTAAGTGTTGAATTAGTATTATTAGACGATACCTTTGTGCAACTCACAAGGATATCTTTAGATGTGATCCATCTGCAAACAACCCTTGAATTTATTTCCGTCTTCATTGGGACTCTACTCTGTTACTTTACCTGTAAATCTTTTCAATATCATGGTGGAAATCAAATTAGAAAGGCTGCAAAGGTTGAGAAGATAGCAACAACCTTGGTTGAGGTTGGAGTTGGTTTTGAATAGGGAGGAGAAAGTGTGATATGGACTTGGTTATATGGGATGCTTAAATTCTACATCAAATAGGATGAAATATTGGTGTAGTTAAGTGGTTTGGTTCTATTCCCCTTGACATGTAGCTTTCAAGGGTAAGTTTCCCAAGTGCCTGTCAATTGGTATCAAAGCTGGTTGCTAGTGACATGGAAAGGGCTACCTACAAAGGGATGGGAGGGATGGCAAAAATACCCGTATCCGTAGGTATCCGTGGATAAAATCTGTGACTGATAGTTGATACCCGCAGGTAGTGGCCATTGATTTTGGTAGAGAAAGGTTGAGTGATGGGTCATGGAGTGTCAGCCACTGGGATATCAACTCTAGGGACAATGCTATGATATAGATTTTATTATTGTGGGGAGCCTAAGTTGCACATTGAGTAGCATGGGATTTTTGGTGGAGTACTCAAGTGATTTGGTTCTATTGTCTTAATAGCTAGTCCTTAAAGGGAGGGTTCTACAAGTGTTTGTCAGGTGTTCCTCTGAACATGCTTGGAATTTAGGGCCAAAAAGGACTAGAAGGATGGAATTGAAAGGAGGGTACTAGCCAAGTCTAGGTGTCTCTTAAAAGAGTTATTTTTTCTTAATTTTGAACATAAAATTTAATTCATATTATATTTTTTTAAAGTAATTATATATATATATATATATATATATATATATATATATATATAT
>Ga0209589_1007219_pt1 | contig 17971 bp, 6 predicted proteins | sample CowpeawhiteBW_FD_187525 | JGI IMG/M metagenome (GOLD analysis project Ga0209589, IMG submission 187525) | Root nodule microbial communities of legume samples collected from California USA - Cow pea white BW (SPAdes) (version 2) | ecosystem: Host-associated > Plants > Roots > Nodule | place: USA...
CTCATGTCTCACGTCTCACGTCTCACGTCTCACGTCTCACGTCTCACGTCTCACGTCTCACGTCTCACGTCGCACGTCTTACGTCGCACGTCTCTCACGTCTCTCACGTCCCACGTCTCCCACATCTCTCACGTCTCTCACGTCTCTCACGTCTCACGTCCCACGTCCCACGTCCAACGTCCTACGTCCCACGTCCCACGTCCCACGTTCCACGTCCCACGTCCCACGTCCCACGTCGTCTCATGTCTCACATCTCAGGTCTCATGTCGTCTCACGTCTCACATCTCACATCTTACATCCCAAGTCCCACGTCCCATGTGTCATGTCTCACATTTCACATCGCCTTACGTCCCACGTCTCACGTCTCACGTCCCATGTTGTCTCACGTCTCACGTCCCACGTTGTCTCACGTCTCATGTCCCACGTGTCATGTTTCACGTCTCATTCCCACGTCCCACGTCTTACGTTTCACGTTTCACGTCCCATGTCTCACGTCTGACATCTCACGTCTCACGTTCCATGTTCCACGTCTCACGTTTCATGTCTCACGTCTCACGTCCTACGTCCAACGTTCTACGTCTCACGTCCTACGTTTCACGTTCCACGTCCTACATCCTACGTCTCACGTTCCACATCCTACGTCTCACGTCTCATGTCGCACGTCCCACGTCTCAACTTCCGCATTCCACGTAGCACGTCTCACGTCTTACGTAGCACGTCTCACGTCTCACATTATTGCACTGAAATACTTGATTCTTTCATAAAATAATGGTACTTTGATTTACTGGTTGCAGTATAGCTAAGGTTCTTCTTTACTGTTTATCCTTCTTCAAGTTTCTTATTGATCAAAAGAAGAGAAATGACATTATTTCACCGGAAATAGGAAAGCTAACCCTATGCAACAACAAATAATTTGAAGTTTTTGCATATGTCTGCTATCATTACATGAATGATTTTAGAAAATTGTTTAGATGTTGGCAGACAATATTTTTTTATTGGTTTTCTGTTCTGACATTCAATATGCGAAGAGATGTGTCAAAAAATTCTAATCAAGGGTGGGCAAAAAATACATTTTTTATAATCTAATTCATTTAATATTTATTTTAGTAAAAATTCAATCCATTTTATTGGATATGGATATCAATCTGATATATATTTTATATATTTTATGAATTGGATATCCATTCTCTAACTCTAGATTTTCAAAATGGATAATCCAATCCAAATTTTCAGTTTATATTTTTAGTTAGGTTAGGCTAAAAGTTGAGACCGAGTAGTCCAAATTTAGTCGTATGTGATTGAGTTGGCGTGACCTTATACAAAATTTGGCCGAATTTTGTCAAGTCAGTCTCGGTCGAAATTTGGCCCAGCTGATCCTGGACAAAATTTGGAAGTATTCGGTTGAGTTCACCCCGACCCAAATTTGACTGCATTGGCCTAAGTCGACCTAGACAAAATTTGACCGTATTCGACCGAGACAACTGCGACCAAAATTTGGCTGTATTCAACCTAGTTGGCTCCAGTCAAAATTTGGTCAAATTCAATCGAGTTGACTCCGATTGAGATTTGTCCGAGTCGGCCCTGGCCCAAATTTGGCTGAGACGGCCTAGGGTGAAATTTGGCCGTATTCAAATGAGTCGATCACGATCGAAATTTGGCCGTATTCAACTAAGTTGGACCGAAATTCGGCCGAATTTAGTCGAGTTGGCTTCAGTCAAAATTTGGTTGTGTTGGCCTCGACCAAAATTTGATCGAGTTGGTCCTGACCTGAATTTGGTCGTATTCGGCAGAGTCGATCATGGCCGAAATTTGGTCATATTTAGGCAAGTCGATCCTAACCTAAATTTGACCAAATTCAGTCGAGTTGGTCATGACCAAAATTTGGTCAAGTCGGCACTTGTCCAAATTTAGCCGTATTCGGTCGACTAAATCCCGAACGAAATTTTACTATATTAAACTTAGTCGGCTGTGATTGAAAATTGGTCATGTTCAGTGAAGTCGGTCTCGGCTGACGAATTTAGTGGAGTCAACCCTGACCGAAATTTGACTGATTAGGACTTGACCCAAATGTGGCCATATTTGGCCAAGTCGGCTCTGGCCAAAATTTGGTCGTATTAGGCAAAATCAGCCCTGGCCGAAATTCAGTCGAATCCAGTCAAGTCGATCTTGACTGAAATTTTGTTGAGTCAACCTTAGCCTAAATTTGGTCACGTCGTCCCCGATCGAAATTCGTTCGAAAGTCATCCAAGTTCATCCCATGCTGAAATTTGACCTCGTTGGCCTCGACAAAAAATCTGTCAAATTTTATGGTGTCAACTCTATTGAAAATCTAATCCAAATCCATTTTGGATCCAAATAATGGATGTGGATCCAAATTTGTGTTCATAGGGCTGACACCAAAGAATTTGATAGATTTGGCCGAATACTTCCAAATTTTGTCCAGGACCAACTGGGTCAAATCTCGATCGGGACCGACTTGATAGAATTCGGCCAAATTTTGTACAGTGTCACGCCAACTCAATCAAATACGACAAAATTTAGGCTAGTCCGTCTTAACCTTTAGCCTAACCTAACAAAAAATATAAAGTCAAATTTTGGATTGGATATTTTGGATTATCCATTTTGAAAATCTAGATTTCGAGAATGGATATTCAATCCATAAAATATATAAAATATAGATTAAATTGATATCCAGATCCAATAAAATGAATTTTAAATTGATTGGAATTTTAATAGAATGGATTGGATCATAGAAAAAATAGGTTGGATCATAAAAATTGAATTTTTTGCCCACTCTTATTGCTGACATTATCACCCCTTGTCTTAACTTTTTATAAAGCTGCTTTTTTGGGTGTATGTACCTAGCCTAAGGTTGAATGTCATAACTTGTAATGTATTCTTCCCTTTTTCACACACATACATACATATATATGGTATACAGCTGAGAATTAACTCGCCAATTTTTTATCACGTCCAAATTCAAGTGATGTTATGATGTCCAAATTCAAGTGATGTTATGATGCTAATTCTCAAGGCACATTTGTGTTAGTAACCACTGTAGTTAAATCCGTAATCTAGTTATCTGGTTCAGTAAATATATTTACGTCCAACTTTCACTTTATATACTCCATTCTGGAGAAAATTTGGTGGAAAAGTAAATTTATTAAAGAAAAATACTTTATGTTTTGGTGCTTAAGTTTTGTGAAATAAATGTGTGTGCAGGGGTTCATGACTCGTTTTGGACACATGCATGTGACGTGGAGAAAATGAGTCACATTCTTAGAGAAAAGTTTGTGGAGCTTTATAACATGCCAATACTTGAAAATGTAAGGTTTTGCTGTATTATGAGAAACATTGGCTTATGTAATTGGAACACATGGAAAAGAGTTATTTCTTACTTTCTCATCATCAAATATTAAACATCACGATAATAGCATCATTCTACTTAATGCAAATCCTTTTGCTTTTAAACCAATAGAGGGAGAAAGAAAACCTCATTATTTGATCTGTTAACAGTTGTTGGAAGGCTTTGAGACATCACACCCGAGATTAGCTTTCCCTCCTGTGCCAGAGAGAGGTGATTTTGACTTGGGGAAGGTTCTCGAGTCTCCATACTTCTTCAACTGAAAGTTCCTTCAAAGGAAGCTATTACAAGATTCCCTGGAAGTGTTGTTGCCTTCACTTTTGAGGCAAAATAGTTCAGAATCTTCTGCTTCTGAGACAACACTTCATCCGGTCGGAAGTTGTACTTCAAAGAAAGACCCCAAGTTGTTTTTGGGAAAGGCCTGGAAAGAAGTCTCGTGTTGCTAGAATGCTCAAAACAATACTTATTTGGCTGGTTTAAGAAGAACGAAGCTTTCATCATTTTTTACATATCTATTATTGGCGATTTCCTCCACTCAAACTGGGTTTGCAGGAAAGCTTAAGCACAATGCGGAGGAGCTGAAGACCTTAGCTGATTTTGATAATGTAAACCATTTTCTATCTGTTTACCTGTGCTATAATGTATGAATATCTGTATTACATCAAAGATTGAAAGATAGATCGTTAGGCATAGAATAAATCATTTTTGTAACATGTACATAGAGTTATTCATTTCATTAACTTCAATTATATATTAAAATTTTATCAAGATTGAAGTAGATAGCAGAGTTCATCCTTGTTATGTCTATCCGCTTGATGCTATAAATCTGATATAGTTTCATTTCTAAGGCCTGCAAAGAGAATTGTGGCCATATCATCTTATCTTCCTTTCTAATGTCTTGAAGTAACCTTCTTGCTTTTAAACTGTGACCCATGTTTGAGTTAAACCTGAAGGCCATAAACATTGGTTGTCAGATTTTGCTAAACCGGGTAAATTTTTTATTCCTTTTAAATATTTTGTGTTATTTATTATCTTGTAGTTGCTTTATTTCTTGACTTTTCATTGTCCTTTACATATCAAAGACTTAATCATATTGTTGGCAGTTCATACTATTGGCTCATAGAGCTTACAGTAAGGAGACTGATAGATGTCTGGAGCTTTTGAGAATTTGCAATTTCATTTTTCTTGGATGATTTTCTCATTATTTAAAGGTGCTCATTATGTTGATAATCGGGCTCGAAATTCACGAAAAACCTAAATCCCTCTATCCTCTGCTGACTGTTGCAATAAAATTATAGATGTTACTAAATCTATCATGGTTTCCAGATTATCTTTTTCAGAATAAAAATTGGAACAAAAAGAAATTGTTTTAAATTTAACTATTCCAAAATTTATAGCAGAGATTTAACTTTTCTCTAAATATGAGGCTGCATGAAAAACCAAATCCCAGGGTACAAGAAAAAACAGTCCACTTGTTATGTACCATGATAGCTCAATTTATTACCAAACTAACATATAAAAAGCAACAAACTATGCCAACATAGTCAACTTAACACAGGTTTCACACTCCGGCTTCTTGAACCAACTAATATGTTAGATAACGTACGAAACATTGGTTCTTGGGGCAAGCAATTCATAGATTTCTTAACACTGATCTGATATATGCACAAAGACTGAGATCACATTGAAGGCTGAACTTCAGCAGTACTATTTTTTTCTTAACTCGTCTTCATCCTTCCAACTACTCTTTTGTACTATCAAAACAGTTGCACTAATTTGCAGTGGACCACCCTAAATAGATAAACTTTCTTCCCTCATCATTGCTATTTTTTTCTTATATAAAGGTGATATACTCTTACTACTCCTTCCAACAATAATGTGTAAATTTTCATTTTCTCTTTCATTGCATATAAGCTTATTTTATTTTAATTAGTACGCGATTTTTCATCAGTTAACAAATAATTATAAATTTAGTTTCTAAATACACCTGCGTTGAATACTCAGAAATATATTCTGGTTATGAAAGAAAAAAAAATAACATATTTAAGCTGAAAACTGATGCTTTTAATAACATTTTGAGTTAACACCAACAAACAACAAAGTTCTAGAAAATAAAATACGAACTTTAATATTTTTAAAAGCCACATGGAAATCATGTATAAATTGGTATATTAGTTTATGTATTATACATAATAATTCTTTACTTTTACACAATTAAGATTTAAATAATAAATAAATTAGTTCCATATATAAATTTCTGAATCATCATCTTGACGAGTTATTTTCACTCTTAGGTGACTTATCATAAGCTCAAACATTAATTCCAATATTTTTTATATTGTTGTAGAGAGAGAAGAAAAAAAAAGGGTGAGAAAAATGAAATGACAGCAGTTTTGGCATTATTTAGTGAATAGGAAAAGAAACAAAAACCAGCTATAGTGCTACATAGACCACAAATCAGAATCACCCACTTGCAATCACCAATACACTTTGAAGACAACACAACACACCAAACTGTATCATTACTCTGCACACTACTTAGTACAAGGATCCTAAGTTAATAAACAATTTATTAAACATATTGTTGATTTTAACAACTTATAATTATAACTAATTGAGAATATCTAATATGAGTTTGTGTTGTGTCACCATACTTATCATTTTGAAGGAGAGACAGAACATGTGGGCTGCAGCAAAATCTATGAATGTGCACTTGTTGATGTATTCCTATGCTGTGTTCTGCTGTGGTGGTCCTTCTCAATCTTCACGACACCACCTTTTAAGGTCACACATCACTGTCTTCAATTTTGAAGGATAGGAAATAAGTGAATATCATGTCCCAATTTTAATTCTCTGGATTCTAAAATAATCAGAAATTTAACATTTCTCATTTCTTGTAAGCAAAAGAAAGAGCCACGTGTACGGAGAAGATAAGTTTGGATGGAGATTAACCACATGATATTGTGACACGACATGTTCTATTTTGAATCAAAGAGGACTTGTTTCCAGATTATTATAATGTAATTATATGTATATATATAATATTTAGAATCGTGTACATTGAGGTATATTTTTATTCCAACAAAAATATTTGATAGGATGTGATGACGCAGATATTTGTATGATCATATCTTTGTCTGTCTTTTGTTGTTTCTACGTATGCATACACATCAGATACAAGGTGGCAAAACAAATTATTAAATTTTGTGGAAAAAAAAAAGTGAAATATTTTGGAATATTCCATAATCATTCCGTGATGAAATAATTAATGTAAACAAACCAATGTTCTCAATCCACCTTACTATAATGCTTCTTTCTTAACCAAAGCAAATTATTATAGTTTTGAATCCAATTTTCAAGTCTAACTTTTGGCTAAAACAATCTTTTCTTAGACTTACTTGCAACTTTGTCATGTTAATACAAAATAAAATCGTTAATGAAACGAAAATTAGTTTCAATTCAACTTAGTCATTGTAAAATATTTTTATCATCATTTATAGAGTTTAAAATGCATTAATTAAGAAGGAAAATATAATCACGTGATTGAATTGAATTACCAATTGTAGTAGTACTATATAGTTAAACCGCCAAGATGGCGTGCCCACTCCAACAACGTAGCAGAAAGAGACTTCAATAATTCAATATTATGTTCCATCCTTTTATTAGTTAATCGTTGTACTTAACCAAAATCTTTATCAAGTTATTATTAAACTGACACGTAGGAAATAATTATTTATGATATTGACTTTTCCTCAGAAGAAACTCGTTTTCTGAATGATTTAATTAATTATCAAAGTTTTGAGGTTTCCTTGGCACTTGATCGAAAACGATGTCGTTGCCAACATTGACCTTCGTGTTTCTCCCTCAAGAAAACGACGATTCAAAGGAATTAACTTTGGGCATGAATTAGTTGAAAGTGGTTAATTAAAGGTTTGGTTTTATTGAAGACGTTACTCATTGTTGTTACCAAAGATAAAAAAGAAAATGGGGACCACGTGCCGAATATTTGGACATGAAAGTGCAAGTATGTGGAAATTGCTACCCCTTCCTTTCAATATCCTTGTGTTCTAATTTTGAATCCTATCGGAATTAGATTCTTTGGCAGAAATGAAAACAACTTTGAATATAGCATTTACATGTGTTTGTTGTTACGGAAGTTTCCAGGAACTTACCCTTAAGTTTTATTATGAGCCACAAAACATGGACTATCAGATAAATGCCACAACATCATCTCATTGTCGCCAAGTCCAAAAAATATTCACAAAGACAAAATACATTTTCTATCCTGAGGTTGGGATTTAGGCTTTCGTGTTTTTTTTTTTTTATAGATTGATTTGGGAAGAGGGTGAGGAATAGATCGGAAGAATTAGAGGGTGAAATTGGTATTATTTTTTATTTTTTAAAAGGATTTAGAATTGGTTTTGGAGTGGATTAAAAAATGAAATTTGTGAAAGTTCGTAATCGAATTGATTGATGTGACATATTAAAAAAATAATAGATAAAAAGTTATATGATCAAAATGTTCCTAATGTTAAAAATAATATATAAATAATTTTGAATTATTTTTATAAATTTTATTGAATGATTGAAATTATAAAAAAATTATTTATAAAAAAATGAATAGTACAATATATTTGGTATGAAAATAAATTTAACATTTACATATTAAATATTTAAGTAAGAAATAATTTATTTACATAGAGATTTTATTTTCTTTTTAGTGGTAATAAAAAGGCTTAAATACATTTTTTGTCCTCATTCTTGTTGTGGATGGTTCTCATTTTGACAGAATGTTTTAAATGATCTTCATTTTTACAGAATGTTTAAAATGGTCCTCATTCTCATAATTCGTGTTTTATTTGGTCCTTTTCTGTGACGCCGTTTAAATTATTAACGGATCATTGTACAGGTGACACGGTTTGTATTAGGGGTGTATTATATGTACTGTACATGTGTTGTGTTGTGTGGTAATTAAATATTTGAGGATAAATAAATAAGTTAGGATTTTGGTAAAGAATGTTTAAGAATTTAAATATAAATTAAAAGTCTCACGATGAATATAAATAAAAGAGTTGAGTGTTATATAAAGAAAAAGACAATAATAAATTCTAAATTTTGATTTTGTATTGAAAGGGACAGCAGATTTGTTATAAGAAACTCAACAGATTTCCGTGCCACTACAAATTATTTGTTGAAAGTGAGTAAAAGAAAAATTTAGCAGTAACATTTAACTTAATTAAAAAAAAAAATAGACCCCTTCCGCTATCTTCAAAATGTTAGACTTACTCTGAATTGACAATTTAGAGTATGAAAGAGCTCTAAACATGTAATATATAATTATATAACACAATGATGAACTCTCGTGAGTCGTAATCTAAAATATATTAAACCTTTTTTTTAATCCAGTAATGCATATCTAAGAATGTTAGAGGTTCGTAAAAGAATAAAAAATATTTTCAGAAGAAAATTAGCAGTAAAAGACAAATTACGTTTATTTTGTTAAAGAGTATCGGTTATTATATTTATTGTAATTCCGCTTAAGTAGCCTCTGAAATATCTCCTAGACATGAATGATTGGTGTGGCTCACGTGGTAATTGTAATTGTCATTTCATAAGGAAAAATGGCTGCACTATTAATTATAATGTTTAAAGATGATTTTGTAAATCAATAATTGTGTTCATTTGTTTGGAAAAGCAACGTATGAGGACATTATTTGTGTTTTCACTCGCTGTCAACTTTCAAATTCTATATTTTATGTCTACTTGCATTTCTACACGTGACTAATTACGTACCTTCATTCGTATTCTTCCATCAAAAATACTTAATCAACTCTATATTTTTAATTGGATTTTAGTATATCATTTGTAGAAGTTTGTGGATACGAACTCGAAGCAAATAGTGACACAATATTTGCAATTTTTATTTCAAAATAGAAAATACAAAAGAGTGTTGCAAACACGATATGCTAAGAACAGCAAATTTATCCAAAAATATTTTATAAGCGTTAATGTATTTCTTCACTTTGAATATGGAAAGTCTTTGGTTGTATTTGGATTGAGGAGATGATCTGATGAAAAGTCGATAAATGAATTTGAAATGACAAAGAAATGATTGTAATATTGTTTGTTGTATCGGATAAATGAAAAAATTTGAAAAAAAATCATAAAAAATTAAGAATAATTTGATAGTTGTGATAAATAAAATAAAATGTTTTGATAAATTAAAATATAAAATTACACTTTTACTTTTATAATTAAAATGAATAAAAAATAAAATCTATTTAGATAAAATTAAATTTTAATAAATATAGCTAATTTAAAATAAAATGTGATTTATTGTAAATAAATTTAATAATATATTGAACTATAAAAAGAATAATAATATATGCACAAAATGTGAACATTCAAGGTGCAGTTAAAATAATATTATTAGTATATGTATATCTTACTTTGCTTTGTAACAGAGACAAAAAAAAAAAAAAAGACAATTTAAATCTGTCATTTCAGTGGCTATTTAAGGCAAATTTTCATTTTGTGCGAAAATCATAATCTCTTTTTTCTCTTGCAATTTTATACCTCCAAAAATCATAGCAATATGTTGATCCAAATACTCGGTTTAATATCAATTGGAACTAGTCAAATGCAAAAAAAGTAAAATAAAAAAATACACTTGTTACTTTAGATAGATATAAATAGGTATAATTACTCGTATAGTATTCAGTAGTTTGGTGCTAGTGTGTCAAATAGGTACTCGGTTTAAAAAAAGTGTCAATTGTATCCCAACTTTTGAAAAAGTGTTTCAATTAGGTCCCTATCAAACAGAATTGATTAACATCGTTAGTCAACATGTCACGTGTCAGTATGTGGTTTTTTTAATTTTTTTAATTTTTTTAAAATTTTTGAAAATAAAAATAAAAATGCCATGTGTCAAGTGTCTGTGTGTGACACGTGGCATTGTCAGTGCCACGTGGCATCGTAATGCCACGTGTGTCACTATCAGATGTAATTATGTTGATTTTTATTTAGTCCCCATATACGTCTTTTTGTTTCAATTTAGTATCTAAGTATGTGTATTTGATTCAATTTTGTTCCAATTTTTTTTAATAATTAAAATATTTTTGTAATCCATTTTTTATAAGATTAAAAATAATTAAGTATAAATATTTTTACAAAATTAAGTACTAATATTTATTTTTTTCTTTCAATTTCAGACCAAATTTATTATTTGTATAAATGTTATACTAATATTTTTTATTAAAAATGACTTTTTAACATATTACTTTATTAATTACTTTTTTATTAAGTACTCAGTTGTTAATTTTTATTTTTTTTTTCAAAATAGAACAATATTGTCTCTTACTAATTTTAAACCAAAATTTCTATTGGTATGAATGTAATACTATTTTTTTTTATTAAAAATGACTTAATAAAATGACTTTTACCACTAAATTTTACTATAAATATCAAATACTTAATTTTTGTAAAACTTTTATAGTTAATTACTTTTAATTTTATAAAAAATGGATTTTAATTATTAAAAAATATTATGTCAAAATTGAATCAGATACACATAAGTACGTACTAAATTGAAACAAAAAAATATATATGAGGACTAAATCGAAATCAACATAATGGCATCTGATAGTGATACTGACACGTGGCACTGCAATGTCACGTGGCACTGACAATGCCACGTGGCACACACACGGACTTGACACGTGACATTTTTATTTTATTTTATTTCAAAAAAAATTTAAAAAATTAAAAAAATTAAAAAAAAATTAAAAAAAAAAACAAAAAAATCACATACTGACACGTGGGAGTTGACTAACAACGTTAGTCAACTCTGTCTGGAAGGAACATAATTGAAGCACTTTTTCAAAAGTCGGAATGCAATTGACACTTTTTAAAATCGAATACCTATTTGACACACTAGCTCCAAATTGGGTATTATACGAGTAATTATACCATATAAATATGACAAGTTGAAAATATTTCAAAAGAAAACGAGAAAAATAATTACTGCTTTGAACAGGCACAAATATGACAAATTGGAAATATAAAATTTGAGAAAAGCCTTCTATGGTTACTTATGGAGACAAAATTGAATGCGGTTTACTTTGTAGAAAATGAAGTAAAACGGCAGAAGAAAAACAAAATGTGAAATGACTATAGTACAAAATTTGTTGCTATTTTAATAGAAAATTAAATAAAAACAACAACATGCATTTACTTCATACTACTGTTTATACTACTGGTGAAAACACGTATCTATTTAATTTATTATGATAATAAAAAGAAGTATTTATATCATTATTATTTCAAAAATATATATAAAATAAATCATTTTTATAATTTTATTAAAGATGGTTAATTAAATTTTAAAAAATAATTATAAAATTTAAATGATAAAATAATAAAATGATTTATATGAGTAAAAATAAAACTGGTAACGAAATATGTATCAAAATAATTATAAAAACTAATCTTTTTATTAACAGACATAAATAATAATACAAAAAAAAAAACTGTTATAATTAGTAGAGTTACATGCTCCACGAGTTTTCTATTTTTTATGATAATAAAATATAAAAAATATTGTTATTACTATTATAATTATTAAAATAGATGAAAAAAATTATAAAAGTAATATTGTTATTGGAGGTTGTAGTATCTCATTTTAGTAGCTTAAAACTAATAAAATATAACATTTCATCATAATATTCAAAATAGATAAATTTAGTGTATAAAATATATTAATACAGTAATACAAAAGATAGAATTATAAAAATATAACATTTATACACTCAAACTAAACTAATTAATTCATTACAAAGACTACATCTTCCCCATACCTCTAACTAGTGGCTCCTTATTCTTAAGGTGTCTTTAAACTTACAATTTCATTTGCTCATACCTAATAGGTGATTATCGCAAAAGAAAGAGACCAATAACAAAAGAAACAAAGCACACAAAAGGGTAAGCTAGTATATGAAAGAGTTGACTTAAAACCAATAAATAATTATATATATATATATATATATATATATATATATAGCTAAACATGGCTAAAATACAAGGAATAAATTTGCACACAAAACATCTTAACTTAATTGTCCAGATATATGTCATTGATAAAGAATTCATGGAGGTGTATACATGTGATTGTCCCTAAACTCTGCAGAGACTAGTCTCAAGGGGTCATCACCCAACCACACACAAGGTTAATCCCTTGAGTACCTAGAACCCAAACAAGTCCAAATGCTAGCATCTCTTACGATTCTCACCACATAACTTATTCTACTGTATTTAAGATGTGAAAAATTATTAAAGTCAAGGATACATCCTTACTAACATTTCTTGTGTCAAGACATACACTAAGATTATCACCACAAAGAATTTCTCCTTGAAATTCCTCAAACACCATCATCCATGTCCCCAACTATATTATCACCTCAATCAATAATAAACAACATTGTAAACATACATCAACTCCATAACAAGTCTATACCAAACAACCAAAGATGAAAACAAGGTCAACATACAAAATTGGCCTTCAATTTCATTCTTATCGCAAAAGACAACACTTTTTAGCGCTCAGCAGCCTGCAGTTAAAATGCTCCAGACTTGTAGTGAAAAGATGGCGTTAAACAGTGCACTGCTAGTGCACTACTGCCACTTAGCGCCACAACATTCGCAAACCATGACGCTCAGCGGCCTGGAGCTAAAATGCTCATGGACCTACACAAGGAGGTTGACATTTAGCGCTAGTCCGCCACCTCTCAGCATTATATCATATATCAACAGATGAAAATCTTTGATTTGGGGGAAATGAGACTTGTTCAATTGATCAATTTGGTACTCCCTTTTAGTGATTTGGTCAAAAATAGTTTTAAAACATTAGGCTCGTACCCATTCGCTCAATTTCTCATATTATAATTCCTTCAATCAACACAAAATCAACCAAAACACTTAAGCATGAAACAATCATCCAAACCATACAAATCAAATAAGCCATACACATTAAATCAGATTCATCATAACCAACCAAATTACCATTCCCAAGGGCAATATTGCAATAACATAAAAAACATCAAATTGATAAACTCACCCACATATAAATACTAGCTTCCCTTACCTGTTAGAAGGGCTCAACAAGCTTAGTGACACATAATCACCTTTAGATCCATAAGTTGCTCTATATACACCTAGGAACAATACAAGAACAATTAGGACATACCATTATCAGTTATGGCTTAAAAGATGCATGCAAGTGGAATAAGACTCACATGAACTGATCGGTCCAAATTGAAGAGTTCACCGTGAGGATCAATCCTATTATCTCAGTTCTTTAATCAGACGAGTAGAGAGGAAGAACTTTTAGATAAAAGTCAAAGAACTTTAGAAAAGTGACTTATAGAAAAATAATGTGTTTCACAAAAGTGTGTTTTAAGAATAGTTAATAAGAACTCTATTTATACTAAACCTTTTTAACTTTTCAATAATTGAGTCTCAATAGTTTTTAACAATTATCACTTCTAAAATGTCATTTTTTAAGTTTTACAGAGTAAATTTATTTCTTTTACATATTATTTTTTATGTATGATAAAAATAATCATTTAAAAGATAAAATGATAAGAAGAAATAATAATGGATATTAAAATAATAAATGATAAGCAGGTATGTGATATATTAAAGAAGTTGAGTGATTTTGAAAGTGTGGTTATTAGAAATATAAAATAAGAGAAAAAAATAAATGCTAAATTGAAAAATAAGATTAGGAGTTAACTAATAATTCAACGTAGTATTATATATATATATATATATATATATATATATATATATATATATATATATATATATATATATATATATATATAAAGAAATATCTTCTTTTGTTTTCATATTTTGTTATTTCAGTTTTACCCTTAATATTATTTTAAAAATTAATTATTTTATAAATAATTTATCTTTAACTGTTATTCTAAAAACTTCTTTGGTCTTTAATTTTAAAAACTTATTATATTTTATTTTTCTAATTTTACATTAGACAATTATTTTAAAAATTAATTATATTTTTTTTTATTGATCTTAACTCAAATTTTTATGAAAATTAAAAATTATAAAATGCGAATACACTAGCATCGGCTTGTAAGATGAGGTTTGCACTTCACTAATATATTATGAAATTATCTTATCTATAGTCGATGTGAGACTTCTAAGACTCCCCCTCACGTCAAGGTATATTCATATCGTGCGTGGAACTAGAGATGAGTGGTCTGATAGTAGGCCGAGATAGTGGATTGAACAGAATGTCCAAGAAAGTTCGTTATGATAGACTTTAATTTTGTTTAAATAATGGTTCTGATACTATATTAGAAGTGAATTTTAAGCCTAACTCAATCCCACATGAGAATATTTAATACTCTCAATTTAAGTGTTTTATATCATAAACCTTTCATTTACTAGGTAATATAAAAAAAATCTTTACTTATTATTATTCATTTTTGTTTCATATGAAGAATTTTTTTTGTTTCGCTAAAATAATTTTTGTTATTTCTCGACCATTGAATATATGTTGATATTTAAAAAGTTTTCTTATACCTCTAAGGTATTTTTCATCTTATCATACCCTTAATTATACATTTGTTTTTCTTTGTGTGATTCATTTAAATAGTCTCTCAAATTGTTTTTAAGATACACATTTCTTAATTTTTTTAATATTTTTATTTGTTATTTATTTTTATCATGTAGAATACTATTTCGATATATTTTATCTAATTATTTTTTATTTTCCAACTCATTATCAATCATACTCTAATATTTTTCACTATAATTATATAAATAACTTTTAATTACTATAATATAAAAATATAATGTAATTGTCATGAGTATTTTTTTTTTATCACCATCCAATATATATTGGAGTTAAAAGGATACAAGATCTATGTCAAAATTTTATTATTATGTTTATTATTTGTTCTTTGCGTCATTTTGATCAAGTGATGTGTTATAACTTTTATTAGTGTATAAAAAAGAGATTCATTAAAATTTAAAAAATTGAAGTAAACAAACATTTAAAATATATTTTAATTTGAATATTTATCTTCCTTTTATATTTTTTTAAAAAAATATTTTTAAATTTTATCAACTAGGTTTGATTAATGTTTACAAATTTAATAAATGTTTTGGTTCTCATACAATTTTATTTGGTATTCTAATCTAAAATGCAAATAATTATAATTTATTTTAAAGTATTTGATATCGAAGAAACAACCATCCTCCTAATATTGAATATTTGATAATATATTTACTTTACCGTAATTTTTTATTATTTTATAAAATTAATTAAAATTAATATTGAAGTAGTAAGAAAACGGGTACGAGTGTGGGTACGAGATTATATCCATTATCTAGTGGAGATGGGGATGAGACAAAAAATTGATATTTGTTGAATTTAGGTATGAAAATGACGATAAATTTTTTCTACAGAGATAAGTATGGGATAGCGAAATTCGTTCTCACCGCCCGTCCCATTGTCATTTCTAGTAACGAAAGTGACAATAAATATATCGAAGTTAGTTGGTACAAATTATTGATCAAAGTAAATATCTGGTCTTGAACCATTGATTTTTTTTTTTCTTTTTTTACTTTGATTAAGAAGAAGAGTGATATAAGTTTAAAATTTTAGAAAATATTGTAAAATAATTTAGGCTTTTGTATAAACGAAATAATTTAGTGTAGGGATCAGGAATAATTCAAGTACATAAACTCATGTTTGTATATTGAATTAAATGGTGGTCGACTCATCATGGCCTTTTCTCTCTGGAATTGGTTTTGCTGCATTGATGGGTCTCTTTCAATTTTTAACAATTTTTTCTTTCTTGCTCGTCCATGGCTTATTCTGATACTGTCTCTTCTGACATCTCTTTTGCCACCAATACATTTGATCTGTACATATATATATATATTAATTATGTCAATGTGCACGCATCTAATGATAAGTTAGATGACACTATTTATACAACTTGAGTATCAGACGTTAAACTTTTGATTAAGAGTAAGGAGTATATTGATCATGTTACTCCGAAAGTGATTTTTATTGTTTTTGCTTTTGCTAAAGTTACCTATTAGCAAAAAATTGATGCTCATGTATGCATTGTTCTCAAGGGTACCATTCACTCTTATTTAAAACAAATTTTTTCTTCCTACAAAACATGTTTTGAAATTTGGGAACACGTCAAATTATTATACACCAATGATACTTAACATCTATTATGGTGTTTGTCATGATCCTTTCAATGTTGTTGCTTCTCGACATCAGGATTCTATGGTTTATTACCCATGTCCAAGAAATAGAGCACCAATCAAATTTTTTCATGATATTGGCATTACACGAACTTGCTAATAAATATTTAATGTTCGTGATCAAATTTTGGGTTAATCTATTGTACCAATTTGACTTCTATTTGTTCCACTATTTTGCGTGTACCAAGTAAACCCATCAATGATACACATGTTTCTATTGATGATTTCTCTGTATTGGTCTTCTTAACAAAATGATTTCAATTGCTCTCGCAAGTCGGAAAAAGGACAAGGACGTCACAAGTGTGACCATTATGACAAGATAGGCCACAAGATTGACAGGTGTTATGCATTACATGGCCGCCTTGATATGTTGTTGTTCATATTGTGAGGATGGCCGCCTTGATCTCTTGTTGTTCATATTGTGAGGGAGGACCAATCTGAACAATAACAAATTGAAGATGACGTCCATGTAATGCATACCACCTTTCAATCTTGTAGGCCTAGCTTACCACAAAGGTCACATTTGTGACGACCTTTTTCAGGCTTGCGAGAACGAATGTGATCATCACATTGAGATACTAATGCAGAGGAATCATCAACTGAAGTAGGTGTATCATTGATGGGTTTACTTTGTACATGCAACAAAGTAGAACCATTAAAAGTCAAATTGGGTACAATAGGTGAACCCAAAATCCGATCATGGATATAGAGATATTTATCAACAAGTCTGTGTAATGGCAATACCATAAAAAACTTAACCAGTGATATATTTCTTGGGTAGGAGAAGAGACAAGACAGAATAACTCATTAAATTCATGAAAAAAACATGAATCTAGCACATATAATAAGCCATAAAGTCCTTATGCCAAGGAGCAACAACATTGAAAATATCATGAAAAAAACACCATAAAGACATTAATATCATTTGTATATAATAATTTGGCCTATTCTCCGACTTCAGGAGACTTCTGTCGTAGGAGCCAAAAAATTGTTTTAAAGAAGAGTGAAGGTACCCTTGAGAACAATGCATAACTAAGCATTGGTCTTCTTCTAACGGGGAACCTCAACAACATATGTAATATCAATCACTTCTTGAATAATATGATCAACATATCTTTGACCTTTAACTGTTAAGCCAAAGTTTATTGTTTAATACCCAAGTCGCATAATTAGTGTCTGTCAACACCCAATTTCGTCCGGGTAAATAAATTTATTTTCAAAAAAAATTTAAAAAATATGAAACATTATTTTCTTCAAAGATTTTCAAACTTTAATTTTAGAAAAAAAAAAGAAAAAAAA